>NPID01000157.1_pt1 | contig 72449 bp, 80 predicted proteins | sample 8637491 | NCBI WGS metagenome assembly NPID01 (sample SAMN07420843, study PRJNA396082) | bioreactor metagenome | isolation source: sample BA6 brine-fed electro-methanogenic bioreactor BA | place: Japan: Kochi | collected 2016-06-14 | reverse complement strand
CTATGTTTTCCGGGAGTTCAGGGTATATCAATTAAGTATAAAACACCATTTATAAAAAATGCAAGGTTCTCACACCCTATAACCCCCCTCTGATAATCCCAATATCCCATGGATTTCCGACATTCCATGCAACAGATGAAGAGCCATGAGTAACATCAACAACAATGTCCGGACATGTCCGGACAGGAGAAGCTATGAGAAAAATAGAGAAGAGCCTAAAGTGGCCGCCACCAAATCGTTACCGCCGGAGGATGCACCTATCACTGGATCCTGATACTTATGAATTTCTTACAAATGAAGTTCATACTGCGTCCCGATTCATCGATGAGGTGATTCAATTACTCAGAGTGCAACCGGAGAGTGAGGAGAAAACAATAATCAAAAAAAACAGAGAAATCAGTGGACTCGTCGTGATTCGAACACGAGATCTCCGCCGTGTGAAGGCGGCGTCATAACCAGCTAGACCACGAGTCCCTTTACCCTTAATCTATTCTTCATCCTCGGGGATAAGGCTTTTCAAAAGTGAGATGGAGTAGATTCAACCAAAAACAGAGAGGAGATGGGAGTCCCTCAAAGCGGCGTATACTCCCCGGTCACTTCGCTCAGGTACACGCCTGATCCCAGCCACCACTCATCATTCACCGGGAGGACATACCCGATCTTCAGCTCTTCGCGGTTCCCTGCATCAGGGTTTGGCCAGATGAAGACGACAAAACCGCCACCCTCCTCGGCAGTTGTTGCCAGGGCTTCGATATTCCGCATTCCGTAGCCATCCTCCCGATCATACAGGTTCGATCCGATCTTCTCCGGGAGATAGGGATGCCCTATCAGGGTGCCGTCATACTGGTATGCATAGAGATAATGGCCATTGGCATTCACAAACCGGCCACCCTGATCAGATATCTCAGCAAGGGCCGCCTCATCTCCTTCCAAGAGGGCATACGCGGCCCCGTCTTCGACAAGTGAAATCATATCGCCGACGACTCCGGGATATCCTTCATCAGGACTGAGATCGGCGAGGGCGATACCGGATCCGATCCACCAGCCCTCGCCTGCCGGGAGAACATACCCGAGCTTCGGCTCATAGGTCGCATATGCAGCCTCATCAATTCCTTCCTTTGACGGTTTCGGATAGAGATAGGTGATGTATCCCCCACCAGCAGCCGCAACATCACGGGCCATCCGGATCACCGACAGACCCCGGCTATCTGTCCAGCCGGATCGATTCAGACCAACACTGCCCGGCTCATAAGGATGAGCAAGCAGGATACAGGCATCATCATAGGCATAGATGTACCAGCCATCAAAGGTGAACTCACCGGCAGGATCGCCAAACACAACCAGCGCCTCATCCCGTCCGGCAGCTGCCGCATACATAGAGGCATCTTCCACATAGAGCTGTAATGACGTCACCATCATTTCAGCATATCGTTCCTCTTCAGTTGCAACGGATTGAACAAAACCGCACGGAGGAGAAATCGGCATTGGCTCCTCTTCAGCAACACAACCCGTGAAGGCAAGCAACAGCATCAGGCAGAGACCAGGAATCCAGCATTTCATCAGGAATTATTCAATTGAAAGAAAGAAAAAGATAACGAATCAGAATTGGGAAAAATGGACCTGTGAGAAAAAACGGAAGGCATAAGAATAATTGTTTTGGCCTATCTATCTTCATTTTCCTGTATTTCTTCCACCATCCAATCAAATATATCACAGAATTTTTCAAATTCCGTATCATCAGTAAGACCAGTCAGTTCAGAAGAAGAGGAAGATGCCAGTTTATCCTCTCTGAAATTCATCCCTTTGATGTTATTTAAGCGCTTAACAAGATTTAGTCGGTTCAACTCGTCCTTAAAATAAGGGTACGTAATGATGTGATCAAACCAAACATTGATCTTCCCGGAAGTAATGATAAAAAATTTATATGGCTTTCCGAAACCAGAGTCGCAACCCAGATGTATCGAGCTTTCAGATGCTCCTTTCCCATAATTCAGATAATATCCTTTACTCTCACACCACATAATTAACCGTTCAACAACTCCAGCAATATCCTCCCCCTTCAAATCACGAACCTCATCCAGAAGTGACTCCTTTGTCCATTGTATCGACTTCCCTGATCTGGAAGCCTTGATGTCCACTGCTTTCATCGTCTGGCCGACAACACGAGGTACCAGCGTCTTTAGATTCTGCCCGACATACTGTTTTACCTCTACAGCAAGGACTTCAGCAGGATTCATCTGTTCGTTTAAAAATTCCACAATCCTCTGTAATTCGGGAGGAATTATATCCGCAACAAAAAGGAGCCTTATCTTCCCCTGCTTCAGATTCGCATTAACAAGCTCCCAGAAATCGTCTTGCTCAATATCTGTCCCTAAAACATTCAATAAACATTCTTCGGGGTCGATATTCTTGTTCCGGCAATTTTTCTGGTAGGATTCGATTATTTTGTCAATTTCCCAATGCACAACAGAGTTCGCTGCATAATCAAGCATCTGCGCAACAACTTCTCTTCTTGTACGGGTGTCGGTGCTACGCTTCACCTCGACCAGTGTCGGGATCGCCTCCTGATCAAGGAAGAGATGATCTACAGCCCATCTTTCACTTCCTTTCACTTTATCTGGGACACCCATTTCACGTTTTATCAGTATCCAGCGTCTCGGGGATTTGGGATTGATCTGAGCACCTGAAAGAAGTTCCGGGTAATCTTCAAGAAGTGACTGGAGAAGATCTTCAGAAGCATATAACTCCTCCTTCATCTCCAGGAGTGTGCAATCATCCTTTAAAAGAAATATTTCACGCATCTTTGGCATTTACCTTAAACAATGAAAAAGATTTGTAAATGCAAAAACACTCATGATACCTTTAAGGGGCAACATGCATAGAAGAAGAAAATGATCGGATTCTCATTTAAAAGGAGAACGAAGTGCATCGACCGGGAATTGAACCCGGGCTATTGGCTTGGAAGGCCAAAGTCATACCACTAGACCATCGATGCGATGCGTCTTTTATGTTCTCATTGAAAAGATTTAAGGATTACGTAATTGCATCCCAAAAGGAATGGGAAAAGAAGGGTTACCAGCCACCTCTGATCTCCTCATTCAGCTTCTCAAGCGCCGCAAGCCGCTTCTCAAGGGGCGGATGGGTCGAGAAGAGTTCCATCAGTGACTGGCCGGAAAGGGCAGGGATGATGAAGAAGGCGTTTGCACCCTCCACCTCCTGCTTCTTCTGCCGTGGCACTGCATCCATTTTGTTGCTTATCTTCATCAGTGCACTCTGAAGTGCCTTTGGATTATTCGTAATATATGCCGCACCGCGATCTGCGGTGAACTCGCGGTACCGGGAGAGTGTCCTGATCAGGAGCGTTGCTGCCACCCAGACGAGGATCGCAACGATCCATGCGATGATCCAGGGATTCCCATCACGCCGGTCAAAGAGGGAGGCAAAGAGTGCGTTCTGGACGATCAGTGCCGCCACCATCGCCAGGAAACTGGCGATCGTCAGGGTCATCACATCACGGTTCTTGATATGCGAGAGTTCATGGGCAACAACCGCCTCAAGCTCCTCCTTTGAAAGAATCCGCATGATCGAATCGGTCACCGCAACAACACCATGCTTTGGGCTTCGTCCGGTTGCAAACGCATTTGGCACCGGCGACTGCATAATCGCAATCCTCGGCTTCGGGAGATCGGCTGTCGCACAGAGCCGCTCAACCATCCGGTGGAGTTCGGGGTACTCGTCTTCTGGAACCACCCTCGCACCGGTACTCATCAGCACCAGTTTGTCTGAGAAGAAGTACTGGGAGAAGGCCATTATAAAGGCAATTCCGATCAGAAGCTGAATGGACAGCCCCAGAACCGCCTGTAGCACGGTGAGGAAGATGAGGTAGACGAGGAGCAGGAGTGCCCATGTGAAGATCATCCTCATGGTGAGGCCATAGTCGCGCTTCCATTTCATACCCTTATCTTTGCCTTTCGCCTTCATAATACCTGCGAACAAGACCATAATCCGTACTATAAATAAAGAGAATATTAGTAAGATCAGCGCACCTAATACGATTGAGGAATCAGATGCAACTCGATGAAGTGACGATCAGCAGGGCAATACTGGAGACGCATGCGGAGATCTTTTCGGGATACCTAGATCTTGATATCGCCATCGTCGGTGGAGGCCCCTCAGGCCTCATCTGTGCCGCCCTTGCAGCAGAAGATGGGAGGAAGGTCGCCGTCATCGAGAAGAAACTCTCTGTCGGCGGAGGTATGTGGGGCGGAGGTATGACCTTCCCACGGATTGTGGTTCAGGAGGAGGGAAAACGGCTCCTCGATCAGTTTGGGATCAGATCAAAAGCATACAAACCCGGCTACCATGTCGCATCATCAGTCGAGTCTGTATCAAAATTAACAGCAGCAGCCTGTGATGCAGGGGCCGAGTTCTTTAACCTCACCTCGGTCGAGGATGTCGTCATCAAGGGGGACGGACGGGTATCAGGTCTTGTCATCACGACAACACCGGTTGAGATGACCGGGCTCCACGTCGACCCACTCACCCTTGCAGCAAAAGTAACCGTCGATGCAACCGGCCATGACGCTGTCGTTGCCAACTGCGTCCTCAGGAAGGGCGGCGACATCAAAATCCATGGCGAGAGTTTCATGTGGGCAGAACGGGCAGAGACAAATATCATCAGCCATACCCGCGAGGTCTTTCCGGGCCTTATTACCTGCGGAATGGCGGCCAATGCAGTCGCAGGCGAAGCGCGGATGGGACCCGTCTTCGGAGGGATGCTCCTCTCCGGAGAACAGGCAGCCATCCTTGCCAGGGAAGCATCTGATCGGATGTGAGGGAGGAATGGGACGATGGAATCGATGGAACAGGATATGGATGAAGGGCTTGCAGATCTCGCCTTTGGCATCTTTACGATATACTTTGGAAAGGTTATGGAAGAAGCAGAGAGACCCCTCTTTCTGCTCCTTTCCAACGAGAATGAGCTCGTAACCTGCTGCCAGAAGACCTTTGCAGAATTCGGTGAGGAATACCCCGACCTTATGGAGACGATCCGGTCAAGTATCGGCGGATGTGACGAGATCTGCTGCCTCTACCAGATGGGGGAGGGCATTCTTCCATCAGAGACGCATAAGATGCACTGGATCATCCAGGATGCCCCCGGCATCCATCCTGATGCCGTCAATGCAGAAGATGCGGGAAAATGGCTCATCTTCCTCGCACGGGATCAGGCAGATGCCATCTGGTCGTTGATCCGGGATGCAACATGGGAAGGAACCCTCGGCATCTCGGCAAAGGTGAGCACCATCAAAGAGAACCCGCAATCACGTGATGAACGGCTTGTCATCTATGTCTATACGAGCGACTGGAAAGACATTGATGAGGTGATGCGGGTGCGGGAGAAGCTGAAAACCTTTGGGATCACCGATCGTATCGGGTACAAGCGGAATATCGAAACCTTTGCCGGAGAGTACAGCTCTGCCGGGAAGAGAGTCACATACTACAACGCATAAAAAAAAGATGAGCGGAAGAGATTATGCCTTCCGTTCCTTGTTCTTCGTTCTGAGCTGGTTTGAACCGCATTTCCGGCAGGTAGATGCGCGGATTGCGTTTCGGGCATTGCATTTCATGCAGACCTTGACATTGAGGAGTCTTGCTTCAGCTTCTGGAAAACGTGCCATAGTAAACACCAAGAGATATGCTTCTTATAAGTGGATGTTCCGACCTCTTAACCATTGTTGTATTCAGTCCTTCGTGGAGGCGAACCAGTCCCGGAAAAGAGCGAGGGCTTTTCCCCTGTGTGAGACAGCGCTCTTCTCGGAGAGAGGATATTCAGCAAGCGAACGGCCTCCCAGAAGGAAGATCGGATCATAGCCAAACCCTTCACTCCCACGTGGCTCTTCGAGGATCTCGCCATCAATCCTGCCAGAGAAGGTTTGTATCCCCTCCTCCGATGCATACGCGATAACTGTCTCAAAATATGCCGACCGATCCAAAACCCCGTCCATCAGCCTGAGGATGCCGGGATTGCCGATCGTCTTCATACAGTATGCCGCACAGGTGCCGGGAAAGCCGTTCAATGCCGATATGAAGAACCCGGTATCATCAACAATCAAAGGTCTCTTCAGCTGATCCCATGCAGCCCTCGCTTTCCCGGAGGCAACTGCGGCGACCTCATCATGCCGGATCTCAGGGAGATCGAGATTCACATGCTCGATTTCGGCAACACCTGAGAAGAACGAGGCGATCTCATCTGCCTTGTGAAGGTTGCCGGTGACAACGGTGATGATCAGAGATACCGCCCCCGAAGCTCAATCTCATGCTCCCTGACCAAAACATCATCTGCTCCGGAAAAAGTGCTCCGGTACCCCTTCACGAATGCCTCCTTCAGCTCCTCTGCATCCTCTCGGGTACTCTCGAGCGTCTGGAAGATGACATGGAGATCGACACCCCGCGCCTCGATCTCGAAGGTGATCTGTGACAAACCAAAGTCAATCAGGACGATCTGATCACCTCTTCTGATCATATTGCTCGTCGTCAGGTCTCCATGTGCGATCCCGCCGGAGTGAAGCTTCCCGATCATTGCACCGGCCATCTCCGCAGATGACCGATCAAGGGCATACTTTAAGGTCTCACCCTCGATCAACTCCATGACAATGGTATCGTCAGTCAGATCTGCAATCACCGGAGTAGGCACACCGGCGCGGCGTGCAGACGCAATGATCCGTGCCTCGGCACGGGTTCTCTCCCGTATCAGTTCGGCATCAAGAGCCGGATGACGATATCCCTTCTTCAGGCGATATTTCCGTGCAAGAGAGCCTGAGAGAGACACTTCCGCTTCTGCTCCACGGAGCACCTGATCGGCATCCTTTCGATCAAAAACTGATCCGGCCTCATGCCTCCAGGTGACCTCAACCTGATCGGACCGGTAACATGGGTTCACACCAGATGCAGGGACGGAGATCGTCTGTCCGCTTTCAAGCATGATCCTCCCGGTATAGGCGATCATCGCCCCGTTATCTCCCATGTATTTCCGCTCGGGAACGGCAAATGATGCGCCACGCTCCTCGCACATAATTCTAAGCATCTCCTGAAGCCGGGAATTTACACCGACACCACCGACCAGGATCGCTTCATCCTTGCCGGTATGGGCAAGTGCCCGCTCTGTCACCTCCACACACATGGCAAAAGCCGTCTCCTGAAGGCTGTAACAGACATCAGAGAGAGAAGCAGAGGAATCCTTAGCAGCAGACATAAGCCCGGAGAAGGCAAGATCCATCCCCTTCACCGTATAGGGGAGGGGAATATAGGATCCTTTTTTCGCCAGTTCCTCGACAATCGGCCCTCCGGGATGAGGGAGATTGTGATGGCGTGCAAACTTGTCAAGCGCATTGCCTATCCCGATATCAAGGGTTTCGCCAAAGATACGGTACCTGCCATTGAGGTAGCCGAGCACCTGCGTATTCGCACCGCTCGCATAGAGCACGATAGGATCATCATATCCGGTGGCAAATCTTCCGATCTCGATATGTGCAACACAATGATTGACACCGATCAACGGAACCCCAAGACGGAGAGACAGTGAGCGTGCAGCAGTTCCAACAGTCCTGAGGCAGGGGCCAAGACCAGGACCCTGTGAAAAAGCCACACCAGCGATCTCATCGGCATCTGCAAGTGCAGCGGTGATCACGTCCTTCAGCACAGCCGCATGATGCCGGGCAGCCTCGCGCGGATGAATCCCCCCCTGTGGTGGCGAATATGCAGATGATGACAGGCTGATCAGATCATCATCAAAAACAGCGGCACTGAGGTTCCATGCAGTCCCCTCAATACCCAGTACCTGCCCTACACGAGGCATGTATCAGTTACTTGTTGAATTCGGTAAAACCGCACTTGCCGCAGGATACGCGGTCAGCGTGCGTGGCAAGAAAAACACCGGGTCCACACCGGGGGCAATGGCGTTTCTGTGAAACAGCCTTGTCATCCTCGATTGCATAGTGCTTGTAACGACCATCAGCCATGATTATTCCTCCGCTTCTGCCTTTGGCTGACCACGGGCGATAAGATACTCACGTTCTGTCCGATCACGGGCTTCAGGCGTATCGTAGATTCTTGCAAGACCCTTTCCGACACGTGAACCATACTGCGTCTTGATCGAATCAAGTGCCATCTTCTCCTCGCTCGCATTCAGAAGAGCACCGAGCTTTCCAATGATCTCTTTTCTTGACGGAGTTGCGCCGTCAAACGTCAGAGTGAACTCCACCTCATTTCTTAGCAGAAGTTCATTTCTGGTATTGGCTGTTATCTGAATATCCATCGGTATCCCAGAATTATTATCAGGGTAGTTATTTAATACTGGCGTTCTCACTGATGAAATACGAGAGGAGAACCTGCGCCTCCTTGCGGGCAGCATCATCGATCTCCCGGAGCACAACCCCCTCACCCGGCTGGCCATAGAGCACAAGAGCACCACAGGGAGCTGCGATAACCAGTGGAATCACCGCAAGATCCTCCTCTCCATCAACAAACACGAGAGCAGGAGGGTTTTCAAGGGCACGCTCAAGCCCGGCAATGAGATCGGGAGTGATCATTCCGGCAGGGTTGTGCACCCGGATATTGATGGCGCCCGCATACAGAGGAGTTTTGAGAAATGGTGAGCGCATCGTGTAGCCGTCGATGACGGCAATATCAGGATAGATGCCGCGCGAGAGAAGAGAGTCGGTCACCACATCCCCGACAGCATACACCACTCTTCCGGAAAGGAGTGGAATCACCTCACTCATATCCGGGAAGAGGGTTCCAAACGGTCTCTTGAAGAGATCGCGGAACTCATCCTGAAGACGGAGCATCAACGAACCTTCAATGCGTACCTTCCGGGAAGGTCTATATTCATCTTTTCTGCGATCTCGGATTGTTTTGGATCGATGATGACGACATACCCCTGCCAGTCGGTCGATAGATTGGAATCGCCACAGATGATACAGGCCTCCTTATCTGAATCAAGCACCCTGTGGCACTGCCTGCAAACCTGATCCTGTTTCTTACGCACGGGCATCGGCATTCCTCTCGGCAACCTGCTTCAATTGCTCATCTTCAAGCCACTGTGCAGTCCCAAGACCTGCCTGCCGCATCGTCAGTCCAATCTTGCTCTCACGGGGCTCACGCTCATTTAATGAGAGAGAGACGATACGTGCCCTGACAATATCCCCGACACCAATTGTCCGGTTCGTCTCCTGGCAGACGAGGCGTGAGTTCTTCTCGTCGTGATTGATATAATCATCTGAGATCTGGCTCACATGCAACATGGCATCGATTGGACCAAGGCTCACAAATGCACCGAATCCTGTCGTTTCGACAACAATGCCCTCAACAATCTCCTGAAGGGCGATCCGGAGTGCAAGTGCCTCGAAATTGACATCATAGTACACCGCACCATCACCGGGGATAATCTCACCCTCACCAACCTCATCGATATCAGTGACGACGATGAAGATCCCAATCTCCTTATCAATACTCCCTTCGAGCTGTTCCTGAAGAACATCAAGGAGAACAACACGGAGATCCTCACCAAGGCGGTGAGCAGGAACCCGTACCTTATCGGTTAGTTTCAGCTTGTAATACATATCCCATACCTACTTTCTTATCAATTCCAATCGTTTCTGATTTCTTAATACTATTACCGCGATCCCCTTTTGAAGGAGGTGTTCTTTTAATTTCCTGTCATTTGTCAGAACCGGAATGGCGAGAGATTCGGCCTGGATGGCAACAATCTCATCGACAGGTGCCGGGGCATCATAGGGTGGAAGAACCCTGCATTCCCGGATAAGGGCAAGACCGAAACGGGCCGCAGCCGCGGATTTGCCCTTTCCTTGCGAGAGTGCCCGCAGTTCATTCACCACCTCTGCCGGAACAACCGGTTCGAATGCACCAAAGATCTCCTGCAGGCCGGAGAATATATCCACACCTGACCGGGAAGGGATCAGCAGGGCATTTGTGTCCAGAAGGACACTTACTCTGTCAGAACCCCCATTCCGATAAGCCGCCATCGTCCACCCACCTGCCTTGAGATTGCAATCCGGGATCCAACCTCTGAACATACAGGGCGTTTCAGAACCACTTCAACGGAGTCCTTCTTCGTTCCGGTGACAACACCAACCGTTACCGCCGTTCCGACTGAGAGCATCAGAGGTTCTTTGTGTTTCAGCGGTTCGATCACCTGCTCGGAAGTGGCACCGACAACCCGCTCCATCAGGGTAACATCAAATCTGAGTTTTTCCCAGACCGGCGGGAGCTTGCCCGGATGTCCTGCAACCTGCCCGACAAGGGTGTCGCTCTTTGTGATCGCCGGATCGAGTTTCGTTCCGATACCGGTCAGACCACCAGGTGTTGCCACGGCAATCTTCTTCGAACCCATATGCATCGAGCTGATCTTCGTCAGGATAGGCTCCCATTTCGTCTTATTCTCGATGGTATGCTGACGTCCGGGACGGATCTCGATCTCGTCGCCATCATGGAGCAGACCCCTGATGAGTGATCCGCCGATGACACCGCCACGAATATCCTTCCATCGCGAGCCTGGCTTGTTGATATCAAAGGAACGCGCGATTAAAAGGACAGGAGGGCGATCGGGATCACGATCGGTATCGGGGATTATCTCATTCATAACTTCGATGAGTGAAGAGTAATTGATCCCTTTCTGGGCTGAAACAGGAATGATTGGTGCATTCTCTGCAACAGTGCCCTGGATGAACTTCTTTATCTGCTTGTAATTCTCAAGCGCTGCCTGCTGGGTAACAACATCGATCTTATTCTGGACAATGACGATGCGTGTAATCCCGGTCAGCTCAAGTGCCATTAAATGCTCTTTTGTCTGGGGCTGCGGGCATGGCTCATTGGCTGCAATAACAAGCATTGCGCCATCCATAATGGCAGAACCGGACAACATTGTTGCCATCAGGGTTTCGTGCCCCGGCGCATCCACAAAGGAGACCGAACGGACGGGTTCTGTTTTCCCACCACAAACCGGACATTTTTCAGATGCAGAGTACGCATCCTCCTCAGGACAGGTGAGGCAACGGTAAAATGTTGCATCAGCATAGCCGAGGCGGATCGATATTCCCCTCTTCAATTCTTCACTATGGCGATCGGTCCATGTGCCGGTAATCCCCGAGACGAGCGTCGTCTTCCCGTGGTCGACATGGCCGACAACGCCTATATTGACACTTGGTATTGTTGGATCATGCAAAGAAACTCAAACCTCCTTAGCCTATATAATCGTTCTTCTCATAGATAATAGCTCAGTGCGCAGGGGGTTCCTTCCCCACTCACATACCGCTCTTTTTCCAGGCTCATGCAATACAATGTATGTCGGTACCAGAGGGATTTTTCCGAAATAGTAATATCATTGCATGCAATAGATACAGGTAGGAACGCATATGACCGGAGATTCTGAATTATCCCGAATTGGAATATCACTCCCAAAGAACCTGCTTGACACATTTGATGACATTATAAACATGCGTGGGTACTCATCCCGATCTGAGGGGATCAGGGATGCGATCAGAAGCTACATCACCTACTACCAGTGGATGGCTGATGTAAAAGGGGAACGGCAGGGAGTCATCACGATGGTGTACGATCATGAACACCGGGGCCTGATCCAGACACTCACCGAGATCCAGCACGAATATATGAATGTGATTCAGGCATCCCTCCACTCCCATGTCACCCATGAACGTTGCCTTGAGGTCATACTGGTCAGGGGTGACGGTGGCGATCTGAAGAGTATTGCCGAGCGACTGATGGCACAAAAAGGTGTGGAATCAGTGAAGCTGACAACGATTCCGGTAAAGGATAAGATCTGATAATCTATCCCCCACCTTCACAGGCACCATCAACATTCATCCAGGCACTTTCTGCAGCGACTCTTTCACGGAGACGCTCTTCTGTAATGGATTCACGTGCATCTTTCTTTACCTTCACCACCTTCCCCTCCCTCAGTTCTACAGGAATGAGAAGATCGATTCTGTAGAGGAGATCAGTTGTGTCGATGCAACCGAAAAGAACACCCCCGATCTCCTCTATCCGGGTAATTGTTCCGACCGTGCCGGTCCTCCCGTACCGTACTGCCTGCCCCGGTATAATCTCTGTTGCCATACCGGGTTTCTCGATTTCAAAGCGGATAAAAGTATTGACAGTGACGACTCAGATCAGAACCCGTTGCAGGAGTTTTGCAATCCTGACGGTGCTCGCCTGCGGAGTTCCGATAAGAGGAAAAGAGACTAAATCTCCCTTCAACGCAGAAAAGATCGAGGAGAGGGATCTCCCCATTGACGGACCGTATCCACCTTCAAGCACAAGGGCAACCGGCAGATCGAGTGCATCGGTGACGGTTCGTGTCAGTATACCATAATCCTCCGGTGCAAGATGCATACCGGCGAGTGGATCATCGCTGAGACCATCCTGCCCTGAAGAGATGATCAGGGCATCCGGCCTGAACCTGAGGATTGCGGGGATGAAGACATCCCTGAGAAGAGAGAGATAATCCGCAATAGTTCCGCCGGGCAGGATCGGTGCATTCAGATTATATCCTTTCCCGGCACCTGCACCGATCTCGTCGATCCACCCGGTTCCCGGGAAACTGTTGCTCTGGTGAATTGACATCACAAGGACGCGATCACTGGTATAGAATGCCTTCTGCGTCCCGTTCCCATGATGCACATCCCAGTCGAGAACAGCAACCCGGTCACATTCCCTGAGGAGTGAGGCAGCCGCAATTGCGGCACTGTTGAAGAGGCAGAACCCCATTGCACGATCGGGTTCTGCATGGTGGCCGGGGGGACGGACCAGTGCAAATGATCGCTCGCCATCCATGGCACGCTCCGCAGCAAAGATGGCAGAACCGGCAGCATATGAAGCCACCTCATATGAATGCGAGGTGACATAGGTATCGGGATCGATGAACCGCACACCACCAAACTCCGAGAGCTGGCGTATCATCCTCACATGAGCAGGAGTATGAACGAGTTCAAGTTCCTCCACCCCGGCTACCACGGGAGGATGGATCAGAACGCCTTTTGGAATACACTCATGGAGCGTATCCAGCCGGGGAGCACATTCCGGATGATTGTCGAGGTGATGAAGGAAGAAGATCTCCCCTGATACTGCTGATGTTTTCGGCATTACGATACACTATTCCTCAATTTGGGATAAATAGCTTTCATCCTCCTCTTTACAGGAGAACGTGCATCCCTCACTCCACCGTTACACTCTTTGCAAGATTTCGTGGCTTGTCGATATCGCACCCGAGTGCATCGGCGACATGATATGCAAGACGCTGGAGGATAACAGATACCATTGCTATGCCCGCCACCTCATGTGAGGGGGAGAGCGGGATGAAGATGTCAGCGATCTCCGGCAGTTCCATATCCCCGGCAACACCGATCCCGATCACCGGTGCCCCGCGTGCCTTGATCTCCTTGATATTTGAGAGCATTACCGGATAGGTCTTCCCGGGCATTGCAAGGGCAATAACAGGAGTATCGGTTGAGAGGAGGGCAAAAGGACCATGTTTCAACTCTCCGGCAGCATACCCCTCTGCATGAATGTAGGAGATCTCCTTCATCTTCAAAGCACCTTCAAGCGCGACAGGATAGTAGAAACCACGACCGATGAAGAAGATCGAGTGTGCCTGTGTACAGAGTGAGACGGCATCATCAATTGGGACAGTGAGCGCATCCTCAATCATGATATTGACACGATCAAGCTCCTCTTCCAGTGCAGTATCATCTGAAAGGCTGCCTGCGATCTGGAGGGCGGCTGCAAGCTGTGCGATGAACGACTTTGTTGCTGCAACACTGATCTCGGGACCGGCACGGGTATAGATGGTGGCATCGGCAATTCTCGTCACTGATGACCCAACCACATTGGTAATAGCAATCGTCGGGCACCCCCATGCTTGTGCCATCTTCAGGGCAGCCAGGGTATCTGCCGTCTCCCCCGACTGGGTAATCCCGATCACCGGATCATTCAGGGGAGGAGTATAATACTTGAACTCCGATCCAATCTCCACCCGCACCGGGATGCCGCAGTATACCTCGATTAGGTATTTGCAGAGGAGGGCTGCATGATAGGAGGAGCCGCAGGCAACAATCATGATGCTCATCCTGCTCCTGACAAGGTGGGCAAGGGCATCAGGAGATTCTCGCACTGCATGAATTGTATTGTAGAAGACCTGTGGCTGTTCGAAGATCTCCTTCTGCATAAAATGAGAGAAACCACCCTTCCGGGCATCCTGGATATCCCAGTCCACCTCTTCCACGGAACGGTCAACTGCTATGCCATCATGGGTGATTTGGCACTCTGAGCGATCCAAAACGGCACAATCGCCATCCTCCAGATAGATGACCCGCCGTGTATGATCGATGAGCGGTGTGACATCCGATGCACAGAAGAACTCCCGATCGCCCACCCCGATCACAAGCGGGCTTGCCATCCGTGCAGCGATGATCCGGTTGTCACCCCCGGCTAGTACCAGAAGTGCATATGATCCTTTCAGGAAGGGGAGGACTGCCCTGACAGCAGCAGCGAGATCGCCGGCATACTGCTCCTCCACCAGGTGGGCAATCACCTCGGTATCGGTATCTGAACTAAATGTATGGCCACGGGCAGTGAGATCACGCCTGAGTTCTGCGTAATTTTCGATTATCCCGTTATGCACAACAGCAATTTTTCCGGTACAGTCAATATGGGGATGGGCATTCTGATCATTTGGGATGCCGTGGGTTGCCCAGCGGGTGTGACCGATCCCGATCGTTCCCGGCAGACCGGCTGCACCAAAACCTCCATCTGATATCCGGCCACTCTTTTTGGAGATGTGGAGAGTATCATTTGTTGTGGCAACGCCAAATGAGTCGTACCCCCGGTACTCAAGCCGCTTCAAACCCTCGATCACGATACCGGCGGCTTTCCTTCGACCGATATACCCGACGATCCCGCACATTCAGATCACCTGCGAGCTATCAGGAATCACTCCTTCAAGCCGCCTGCCGGATTGAACCCGGCAATTGTTCCCGAGGATACATCCTTTCAGGACAACAGAGGACTCCAGAGAGACACCTTCGCCGATGATTGCCCCGAAGGTTCCCTGGTGGAGCATCTTCGTATTGTTCTCGCCAAGTGGAAAGAGTCCACTGGCTGTGATCGTTGAGAGATGATCCAAAATAGTGCATCTTTCTCCGATTACCGAATCGACGACCCTTGAGTGGGATCCAATCCGGACATCATCCATGATGAGCGAGTTTTCAAGAACCGTGAAAGGTTCGATTGAAACCCGGTTGCCGATGCTCACATCCGGCCCTATGACAACATTCGGGCCGATGGTGGTGCCCTCCCCGATCCTGACCGGACCGGTGATGCAGCAGCCGGGGCCGATTGTGCTCCCTGATCCAATCGAGACCCGGCCGCTGATTGTAGCAAACCGGCTGATCGTTCCTGATGTCTGAGACCCGTTCATCTGGAGCAGGTGTCGGTTCTGTCCGAGGAGATCCCAGGCATGAATGGCATCATACCATTCGCCGCCACGAACTGCCCGGACAGGGATGTCATCTTCGATCATGCGGATGAGGAGATCCGAGAGATCGGCTTCCCTGATGGATCTGATCACCTCCGGGGTGAAGAGGTAGAGACCACTGCTCACAAGACAGGGGCCTTTTTCATCAGGTTTCTCGAAGAAGTCTGTGATGATATTATCCTGGACCCGGACAACACCATAGTGGGAGGGGGAGAGCGAAGCGGAGACCATGATTGCGTTGCCTTCCGTTCCCATTTCCTCGATAGAGGCAGCATCCACAAAATTATCTCCGGAGAGGACGAGGGTCGTCTCATGGATCAGGGGTGCCGCAGAGGCGAGTGCATGGGCGGATCCAAGTTGCTTCTCCTGCACAACCACCCTGACTTCGTGATCGAGGGTATTTAAATGCCGGATCACCTGTTCTCTCCGGTATCCGGCAACAACAATGATGTCCCGGATACCTGCCTTCAGAAGAGCCTCGATACAATAGTCGATTAAGGGTTTGTTGCCAACAGGGATCAATGCCTTCGGCCGGTTCTTTGTTAATGGGCGGAGTCGCCACCCCTCGCCGCCTGCCAGAATTACTGCCTGCATCCGTGCTCACCTCGAAACGATCGTCTCATCATCATACACACCCTCGACAAATGAATGGGGTGCAATTCTGCACCCCGATCCTATACTCGAACCGGTATTCACCGAACAGTTGATACCAAAGAGGACATCGTCACCGATGACCGCACCGAACTTCTTCCTTCCTGTCATGATCCCTCCGACACGGACGATACCGGAGTCATGCCTGAGATTGGCGATCTTTGTCCCTGCTCCAAAATTACACCCGGAGCCGATCACGCTGTCGCCGATATAATTAAAATGCGGGATCTTTGTTCCATGCAGGATAACGGAGTTCTTGATCTCAACCGCATGACCGATATGGCAGGAATCACCGATGGTGGTCTTCGGCCTGATATAGGCATGCGGACCGATGATACAGTCCTTTCCGATGATGCAGGGACCTTCGATATAGCTTCCGGCCCTGATTGTTGTCCCATCCCCGATGACAACAGCACCCTTGATGACCGCTCCTTCCTCAACAGTTCCGGCAATCTCCCCCTTCAGATCGGTGAGAAGGAGTTCATGTGCAGCAAGGATATCCCAGGGATACCCGACATCCATCCACGTATGAAGCGTGAGAGCAGAGAGCATTCCTTCATTGATATAGTCCATCAATGCGTCGGTTAATTCATATTCTCCCCGCCGCGAGAGGCCGATTCTTTCGATCCGTTCAAAGATCTCAGGCGGGAAGAGATAGGCACCGGCATTGATCATCCTGCTTTTTGGATTCTTTGATTTTTCCTCAAGGTTCACCACACGCCTGCCATCAAGGAGAACCACCCCGTACTCCTCTGGATGATCTGCTTCTGAGACACCAAGTGCCGGTACCGGCATCTCACAGAGTGCCCGTATCTCTTCAGAGCCGAGGATCATATCACCATTCATCATCAGGAAGTTCCCGGACACCAGCCCTTCTGCAGAGCGAAGGGCATCAGCGGTGCCGAGCTGGTGCCTCTGGACGACATAGTCGATCGCAACACCAAGGGCACTTCCGTCACCGAAGTACTCCCTGACCGCCTGTTCGCCATACCCGACGACCAGAATAAAACGTTCTATTCCGGCTTCACGGGCAGCAATGATGAGGTGTTCGAGCATGGGACGATTGGCAAGCGGGATCATCACTTTTGGACGGCTGGTCGTCAGGGGGCGCATCCGCTTCCCTTCGCCTGCCGCAAGAAGAATACATTCTGTTACCGGTTCCATTAAGAGACCTCCTTCAATGCCTTTTTCAATCGATCTTCTCCTTCAAAGAGGAGTTTCTCTGCGATATCCTTTGTCCTTCCTTCTGCGGTCACCCTCACCTTTGGTTCAGTTCCGCTTGCCCGGATCAGGTACCAGCCATCTTCCTGCTCAACCCGGATGCCATCTGTCGGTACCTCCGCACCAAGGGATCTGAGTGTGGCATCACCGTTTGAAGTCGCAAGAGAGGATCGGAGGATCGGATACACCGGCATTGTATCAACCTCTTCTGCAAGGTTCCATTCACCGGCAATCTCGCAGAGGAGGGTGGCAGCATAGATCCCATCCGGACAGAGGGAGTGGGCGGGGAAGATCCAGCTCCCCGAGGGCTCACCCCCGAGGCTTCCCCAGGAGAGGAGAGCTTCTGAGACATAGCTGTCCCCGACAGGAGTACGCCTGACAGTAGCAACCTCTTCAATCGCCATCGAGGCATCGACTGTGGTCACCACCTCATGCAGGTCAAGATACCGCGCAAAGAGCATCAGGAGGTGTTCACCTGAAATAAACCGGCCCCGGTTATCAAAAGCAACACACCTGTCCGCATCGCCATCATGGGCAATGCCACATGCAGCGCCGGATTTCCTGATTATCGCGGGCATATAGGAGAGATTTTCAGGGAGGGGTTCGGAAGGGCGGGGGAAGGTTCCTGTTGGATCGCAGTTGAGGCAGACGGTCCTCAGACCTGCCCTCTCCAGAAGGGAGGGGGTGATCCGGGATCCCGCCCCTCCGCCGCAGTCCAGCACAACCGTCATGCCTTCAGGAGGTGAAAGGGACGCGAGTATGGCATCGGAGTGGGGCGTTCTGATATCCGCATCTCTCCGGGATCCGATGGTCGTCCAGTCCGTCCAGTCAGGGTTCTCAAGTGACTCCTCCATCTGCTTCTGCTGGGCAAGGGTAAAGGATGAGCCATCCGGATTGAAGACCTTCAGTCCGTTATAGATCTCAGGATTATGCGATGCAGTCACCATGCATCCTGCATCTGCTGCCCGTGCCGCATAGGCGACAGTCGGCGTGGGTGCGATGCCACCAGCGATGACATCCGCCCCGGAGGAGAGGATCCCGGAGATGAGGGATTGGGTAAGAATATCGCGTGTGGTTCGTGTATCGCTCCCGAGAACCACACATTCCCTGCCAGCACCAAGAGAGGCGCCAGCCCGGAGAGAGAGGTCAAGGAGGGTTCCTCCATACTGCATCCTGATACCGGATGAACCAAAGAGCATACTGAAGATGTGATTCTGATGGTATTATGGTTACTCATCTGCCAAACGGGCACCAGTGTTTCAGATCGAGGAGTGTGGCAACTCCTGCGGTTGATGGACCCATATAGACGAACTCTTTCGTCTCAAGGAACTCTTCCTGAATAGCAATTCCTTCATCGGTGACAAAACCGTCTCCGGCGATGAAGATGATATCCGCATCCTCCGGACGATCAACGATCCTCCCTGTGAAGAGATCGGGGATAAGGTTGAGATCCCCGACAGGGAAGATCTTTCCCGAATCATAGAACCTCTGGAGGAGCTCCTGGCATTCCAGACGATCAGATGGGGAACATGCATGGAGTTTGCGCGATATACAGGCAAAACCTGTGACAACATTGATGATTGCGGCGGCTGCCGCCCGTGTCTTCTGTTTCTTCAGTGGCGCTCCATACAGGAATGAGACCTTCGTCCTGGTTTCAAGCGGATCTGTCGTCACCATCTCTGCTGTCCTTCCGCCATACACAGCCTCAAGGCAGACGCCTTTTGGATACTGGCAGACCGGCACATCGGAGTTTATCCAGAGGGAGACGACCCCATCGTCACAACCGCTCCCCTCAAGCTTTTCCCTGAGTTTTTGTACTGCATCATGAATGACTGTCATGGCATCATCTCTTCAGAATCAATGAGGAGCACCCGTGCGGGTGATCCGTCAATACCCTTCAATAGTAAAGGCAGGGCAATCATCGTATAAACTCCTTCCGGGATAGCGTCCAGCCTGAGGAGTTCGATGATTACCACCCCGGCACGGAGAAGGATCCGGTGGACCGATCCGTCACCCCCCGGTGATTCAATCGACGGGGCATCAGTTCCAATGACGAGAAGACCCTCTTCCACCAGACGGGTGGCACCCTCTTCAGTCAGGTACCCATAGTCATCAGGATCTCCGGGAGTCCAGCCTGAGCGGAGGAGCAGGCGGCTTCTTCCGGCGAGGGGAGCTCCGGTGATATTCCCTGAAAACGGACCTTTTGGAGTATTCAATAAAAGACAGGGGCCCATACAGAGATCCGGCGGGATCTGGTCGATCGACTGCCCGTCCGGAAGATAGTGGAGAGGTGCATCGATATGGGTGCCGGAATGGCTCCCCATCCCGATTGCGGTTATATGAATGTCACCAGTTTTTTTGGGTCTGAATATAACCGGCGGATCACCGGGATAACAGTATCCCTCTTCTGAAAGTGGATGGGTTGCATCATAGATCTTCATGCTGCCACCCGTACTCCCCGATCAGCGGGACGAACCTGACCGGCTCAAATGTCTCCCTGACGAACTCATCACCATGGCGCGTGATTCTGATAAGATGCTGGATGATTCGATCCCCGACAGGTGCCACGAGACGTCCGCCATCTGCCAGCTGGGAGAGGAGCGGAGAGGGAAGGGAAGGTGCTGCTGCGGTCACCAGAATGGCATCATAAGGAGCTTCTTCCGGGTACCCGGCAGTCCCGTCACCGATGACGATCCGGAGATCGTCAATTCCTGCCCGCCTGAGATTCTCCTCTGCCCGCCGGGCAACCTCTGGTATACGCTCGATTGAGATGACCTTTTTGCTAATTCTGGCAAGCAGCGCCGCCTGGTACCCGCTGCCTGTCCCGATCTCAAGGACAGAGTCCTCTGGTTTCAGCCGGAGAAGCGCGGTCATCCCGGCAACGATATAGGGCTGGGAGATGGTCTGGCCATGCCCGATTGGAAGCGGGTGATCGCGGTATGCATCCCTCTCAAGATCAGGGGGGACAAAGAGGTGCCGCGGCACCTCTTCCATCGCAACAAGAACCCGTTCATCCGTGATCCCGCGGGATCGGATCTGGTCATTGACCATTAATCGCCGCTGGGGGACAAACGGATCGCTCATCTCAGAAACCCTTCTCTGCCGCGTCAATTGCGGCATCTATCTGTTTCTGGAGGCTTTCAGGGAGTCCATTGATCTTCACGTCAAGGAATCCGCGGATGATTGTTGCAGTCGCTTCATCCTCAGAGAGGCCCCGTGCCATCAGGTACTCGATCTCATCCCGTGCAATCTTGCCGACTGCCGCTTCATGGGAGAGTTCACAGTCAACGACCCGCCCTTCAATCTCAGGGATGGCATGGATGATACCATCCTTGAGGATTAATGCCCGGCACTCGATATGGCCTTTTGTATCCTTCACTGAACCAAGGATATGGCCACGCGAGATGATGGTGCCGCCGGTTGTAATGGCACGGGTGATCAGTTCAGCCGTTGCACCTTTTGCTGAGAGGATGGCGCGTGATCCGGTATCAAGATAGGATCCGGGTGTTGCAAGCATGATGCTCGAGAACCGTGCAATTGCACCGTCTCCCCTGAGTTCTGCTGTCGGGTACATCTGCACCTTCTTTGCCGGAACCATGCAGACATAATTGGAGAGGAAGACGCCCCGCTCCTCAACGATTGCAACACTCCTCGGATAGACCTCTATCGACTCACCCCAGGTATGTATCATCGTCATGGTGACCTTGGCATCTTTCTGGATATAAAACTCCGTCACACCGTAATGGGCACCATTCTTCGTCTTCATCGAGCTTGCACAGCCTGCGATCAGGTGGAGCTCAGCTCCCTCCTCGGCAATGATGATATTGTGGACATACTGGATGTCATCTTTTGCCAGAAAGAGACAGGTCTGAAGGGGAAAGGTGGTCTGGCTTCCTTTCCGTGCAATGATGACATAGCCCTTCGGCTCACGGGCAGCAACATACTGCGTAATCTCGTCCTTGTCACGGGGCACCGCCTTCCAGTAATAATCCTCAAGCCATGCATACTTTTCAAGCGCGTCTGACAGGGCAAGTATCTCGACACCTTTCGTATCGGTTGAGGCATGGTGGATATGATCATCCACCTGGAGGAAGCTCCCGGATCTCCCTTCAAGGGACCCCGTCTGAAGACCGGTCATCTCGATGCGCCTCAGGTCCTCTTCCCCGATATCTGAATATCCCTTCATATTCTCTGGCATTCGATGCACTCCTTGTATCCTTTGCTCTGGACGCTTTTTAGGATCTCACGCGGGTTGCCATGGCATTTGAAGGTGCCGTCACACATCACATGCCCAAAATCCGCATCGATATAATCGAGGATATACCCGGTATGGGTGATGATCAGGCCGCTCTTCTTCCGGTTCACGATATGCTTATCCTTTTCAACAAGGGCTGCGATGGCGTTTCCGACAAGAGACATATTTTCGAGATCCACGCCGCTCTCCGGCTCATCAAGCATCACAAGATCGGGCTTCTGGATCATCAGCTGCAGGACCTCGCTCCGCTTGATCTCACCGCCGGAAAACCCCTTGTTGATATCCCGCTCGAGGAAGGTGTCCATATTCATATGCCGTGCATACTCATCGACACGCTCACTGTCACCGCCGGAGGTGACCGCAAGCAGCTTCCCCAGTTTCAGTCCCGAGACAGTCGGTGGGCGCTGGAAGAGGAGGCCGATCCCAAGGCGTGCCCGTTCATGGACCGGGACATGGGTGATATCATGATCCTTGTAGGTGAGGGAGCCCTCCGTGATGCGTGAGCTGCCAAAACCCATGATCGCACGGAGAAGGGTCGTCTTCCCGGAACCATTCGGCCCCATGAGGACATGCGTCTCTCCCTCATTTATCGTGAGATTGATATCGTGGAGTACCTCTCTCCCCTCAACCTCGACATGAAGGTCTTCTATAACGAGCATTTGAAATCATGATATATTCGGTAGACGGGATGAAAAAGGCTTGTTTTGGGGGATCAAAAGACGAAGATGGAATCTCTTTTCAGTTTCCAAAGAGGGAATACGTCCCATATGAAGGAATTTTCCGATACGCCTTCACTTTCGCGCCCCGCCCGGAGGGTATTCATATCCTCACCCAAAAGAAGAGATCATGACAGAGATGACCTTCATCTATCTTGCCCGCAGGGCAGAGTACTATGCAGACAGGATCCAGAACCGGGCTGCTCTATCGCAGCAGAGAGGCATGCAGCAGGCTCATGAGAGAGAGCACCATCCCTCCCCACCCGGCCGCATCATCATCGCCTGACAGCTGCATCTGAAGAGAAGAGCAACTGCACCCCCGCGATCGAATCAATGATTCGATCCGGGGTGATCCCTGAATACTCTACAACCGCAGGCGAATACTTGCCGGTTTTTACCAGTATGCCAACAAGCCCTGCGTTCTGTGCACCCCCCACATCTGTTCTGATATCATCCCCGATCATCGCAGTCTTCTCCGGCTCTACATCCATCATCGCACATGCGGAGAGGAAGGCTTCAGGCGAGGGTTTGCCCGTCACCATTGCGGTTTTTCCGGTGGCATACTCAAGTGCCGCGACAAACGGCCCGGCCGAAAGAGTAAGGCCGTCTTCAGCCATCCAGTACCGGTCCCGCTCAAGGGCGATGAGGAGGGCACCATTGTTGATCTCGCGGAACGCCTCATTCAGCTTGCTGAAGGTGAAGCCCGATCCGGCATCCCCTATGATCACGGCTTCTGCGCCATCCTGTGCCTCGGTGATGCCCGCCTCGTAAAATTCCGAACGGGCAGCATCGGTCATCAGGAGGCGGCATGCGCTGATCCCCTGCTCTTCAAGGAGTCGGAGGGCAAAAACGACCGGTGTTGTGATCTGATCGGGAGTGATGAGGAAACCGGCCTGATTGAGCCGTTCGGCAATCTGATTCCGGCTCCGCCGGGTCGAATTCGAGACGAAACGATGGGGGATCCCATTTTCTTCAATCCATTGTATCGCCCCGGCTGCGCCGGGTATCGGCACTCCGCCGATTGCGAGCACCCCGTCAATATCGATTAATAATGCTTTTATGAGCATGAAATGCTCCCCGTGCCTGTCTGTTCATTGGTGGAGAGGAGAAACGCCATGAAGATACTCTTCCCTCCTCCACAATAAGCCATATGCACCATTTCACTTTCACGCTCCGCTCAAGGGATTTATCTCAGATCACCCGAATGAGTACATATGGGACGATCTGCGGGTGCCTTTCTGGATGCAGGTACATTCTGGCGGCAGAGGATCAATGCTGCACCCGGCTATTCCGTCATCGGGCATGACAACCGGTTCAGGGCACATATCGCACGATCCCCGGTCTTCGCATCCGCATACCAGAGATGCATGGTTGATCGCGATGCACTCCTCAGTATCTATGCGGGATCTGACCTTGCTGATATCTGCGAGGGAACCGAGGTGGAGACAGATGAGGGGATCTGTCTCAGGATCACCGAAGAGCGGGAACATCAGCTGTTCCCCCTTCATCCGGCAGAAGCAGAACGCCACCTGATCAGAAGGCTCAGGCTGGTACCCGGTATCGGGCCTGCCACCGAACAGCTGCTTATCAGGAAAGGGTGCAGGACGATCCGCGATCTCCGGTACATCAGGCGGTTTCAGAAAGATGCAGAGGACGTTCTTCGTATCATTGAAAGCAATGAGTACAGGGCGGTTACCGCGTTGATCGCAGGGCGTATGGGTCGGACCCATCCCGATATCATCATGGCATCAGCCTTCTCGCCAGAGGAGAGGTTCTGTTTTCTGGACATCGAAACCCTTGGCGTCTTCTCCCGCCCGGTCTTTCTGATCGGATCGGCTGAGCTCAGGGGCGGCCGGATCTGCTTTCACCAGTTCCTCGCCCGTGATATCGATGAGGAGCTCCCTGCACTCCTTGCATGGAGAGATTCGGTGCCAGAGGATGCAACGATCATCAGTTATAACGGGAGATCGTTTGACCTGCCATATTTAGCAGACCGGTTCGCCTATTACGGGATCGAGCACGAGATTACCAGAGACCAGATCGATCTCCTCCATATTACCCGGAGGATGCACAGGAGTACCCTCCCTGACTGCCGCCTCGGCACGGTTGAAGAGGAGCTGCTTGGGATAGAGAGGGGATCAGATCTTCCAGGAGCACTGGTTCCCGAATTCTACGACATCTACCGGAGAACCAGGAACCCGGGCCCCCTTCTCCCGGTGCTGAAGCATAACCGGCAGGATGTCCTCTCGCTCATCGATCTCCTCCGTTCGTACCGGGAGATGACAGGGTGATCTCATCCCCGCTCCTCCGGGCCTTTCGGGAACGGTACGGGTACCCGGATGATGCACTCTCTATCAAAACGCTGCCGGGACGGGAGGCACGGCATGCGGAGATTCCAGATCAGCTCCACCCACGCCTGAAAGAGTATCTTGCCCAATCGGGGATCAGGCCCTATATCCACCAGGTCAGGGCATATGAAGCACTCGCTGATGGCGAGGATATCATCCTTGCCACACCGACAGCATCAGGCAAGACCCTCGCATTTGCCCTCCCGATCATCGACCGCCTCCTCGCCGATTCCGATGCCCGAGCCCTTCTGCTCTACCCCACAAAGGCGCTTGCCCGCGACCAGCTCAGGGCATTCCAGGAGATCGATTCGGCAATAGATGCGGGGATGCGGCCAGCCGTCTATGATGGCGACACTCCACGCGATGCCCGCCCCGGCATCAGGGCACGGTCGCGGATCATCATCTCGAATATGCATGAGATACACCATATCCTCCCCTGGCGACGGCAGTGGGCCGATTTCTTCGCCGGGCTCTCCTTCATCGTAATCGATGAGGCGCACCGGTACCGGGGTGTCTTTGGATCTCATATCGCCCTTTTGATCCGGCGTCTTCTGCGTGTTGTTGCCTTCTATGATGCAAATCCCGCATTCATCCTGGCAACAGCGACACTCGGCAATCCCGAAGAGTTCGGGGAACAGCTCACCGGAAGATCCTGCCGACTCATCGCCGAGGATGGATCCCCACAGAATGAACGGACAGTCGTCTTCTATAACCCTTATGCCCGTGACCCGACGGCATCTCTCGTCTCCGAAACAACCGATCTCTTCTCCGCCTCAATCCGGCACGGGTACCAGACGATCTGCTTTTCATCGTCACGGCGGCTTGCCGAGGTGATCGCACTGAGGGCACGGGAGGATTTTCCAGCCACTGAATCTCAGGAGACGACGATCTGTGCCTACCGTGCCGGTTATCTCGCCGATGAACGGCGGGAGATCGAGTCCGCTATAAAAAACGGGGAGATAAGGGGCATTGTATCGACAAATGCCCTCGAGCTCGGCGTGGATATCGGCACCCTCGACTCGGTGGTGATGGCAGGATATCCCGGCACCACCCTCTCCTTCTGGCAGCAGGCGGGCCGTGCCGGAAGGAGCGGGAGGGAGAGTATCGTTGCAATGGTTGCCCGGTACGATCCGATCGACCAGTACTACATGCACCATCCGGATCTCTTCTTTGAGACTGCATACGAACATGCGGCAATCGACTGCAGAAACCCGATCGCCCTCTCAGGGCATCTCCTCTGTGCGGCAGCCGAGGTGCCGATACGCGATTCCGACTGCCGGTATTTCGGACCAGAGATGAAGGAGTATCTCGCCGCCCTCATGGAACAGGAGATCCTGGCACAAACGAAACAGGGAATCGTCTATGCCGGATCATCACGGGCATCTGAGCTTGTCTCCCTCTCGGGTTCGGCATCGGGCGGATACCGGATCACCCATAACGGCCGCCTGATCGAAACCATGGACGATTCCCAGGCATATCGCGAGGCATATCCGGGTGCAATCATCCTCCACCAGGGTGAAAGCTACATCGTCAGATCCATGAACCGGGAGGATCGCCAGATCCGGGTTGAACCGATCGATGTCGATTACCATACCCGCCCCCTGATGAGAAAGACAGTCGAGGTCGGCACGATTGAAAGGAGCGTCGCCTACGGGGGCTTCACCATCTCATCTGCCGGGGTGACCGTCACCGAAGAGCTCTATGGCTATCGGATCGTCAGGTATGACCGGGTGATCGGATCTGCCGACCTTGATGCCCCGCCCCTCTCCTTCCCGACACAGGGGCTTGTGATCGGAGTTGATGAAGATCTGCTGGCAGGAGAAGGCATTGGCGACCCGGATGGCGCCCTCCATGCAGCCGAACATGCCCTGATCGCGGCGATGCCGGGTGTCGTCATCTGTGACCGGTATGATATCGGCGGCATCTCAACCGCCTTCCATCCGGCAACGGAGAGCCCTGCGATCATCATCTATGACGGCTATATCGGGGGAGCCGGGCTCTCTGCAAAGGCATATGATCTGGTCTTCCGGGTCGCCTCGCTTGCAGAAGCGATTGTCAGCGAGTGCCGGTGCACCGATGGCTGCCCCGCCTGCATCTTCTCGCCAAAATGCGGAAACGATAACCAGCCGCTTGACAAAGCCGGGGCGGCTCTGCTGCTCCGAACCCTGCGTGACACTATGGAAAGCACCAGATCCGATGAGTTCATATTGGAATAATGTAAATAGTTTTTAACATTCTGGTGTATCATGCAGGCGATCAGGGCAGAGAACCTCTCCAAATCCTTTGATGGACGGGCAGTTCTGGACAATGTATCATTCTCTGTTGAGAAGGGAGAGATATTTGGGTATCTCGGCCCAAACGGGGCAGGAAAGACGACGACGATCAACCTCTTACTCGGCCTCCTCAACCCTGATAGCGGGAGAGCTACGGTGAACGGTGCCGATCTGGGTTCAGATGACGAGGCACGGCGGCAAATCGGAGTCCTCTTTGAGAATAACGGCTTTTCCGAACGGCAGAGTGCATACGAGAACCTCAGGTACTATGGCAGGCTCTATGGGATGGAGGATCCCGATGGCAGGGTGGATGAACTGCTCGGGATGATCGGCATGGCCGACCGTGCATATGATCCCGTCGGCACATTTTCCACCGGCATGAAACGGAAATTAGGAATCGCACGGGCAATCCTCCACAAGCCCGAGGTACTCTTCCTTGATGAGCCATCATCCGGCCTCGACCCCGATGCCCAGCGGATGGTGCGTGACCTGATCCTCTCCCTCTCTGCAACCGGGGGTATGACCGTCTTCATCAACTCCCACCATCTCGATGAGGTGCAGCGGATCTGCACTCGTGTTGCAATCCTTGCAGGGGGGCGTATCCGGGCAGAGGATTCCGTTGCCCATCTCACTGCCTCAGGAAACGAGTCGTCGATCTGGATCGCCTTTGAGGGAGGGAGAGTACCAGAAGATGCTCTTCTCTCACTCCGGTCGCTCCCGGGGGTAGCAAGAACCGAGCCTGAGGGAGAGGGGATCATCTGCACCCTGACAGGCGATGCAAAGGTACCCGATCTCATCTCCGCCCTCGTGGCGGCAGGATACCGGATCGAGGAGGCAAAGAAGCGATCTGCAAACCTTGAAGAGATCTATCTCAGGTATGTCCATTCGGGGGAGGAGTCATCATGAACGAACTGCGTACAATCGCACGGAAGGAGTTTTTCCAGGCGATCACCAACAAAGGGGTCCTGATTGCGGCATTCATCTTTGCCATCTGGTTCCCGGTCTTCACCACCCTTGGTATTCTGGCAGGCATCTCCGGCGATCCCGGCACAGCTCTTGCAGGCCATCTTGCAAGCCTCTCGGTGGTGCTTGCAATCTTCATGGGGTACCTCTTCTCTGCAGATGCCTTCTTCCGGGAGAAGAAGGACGGGACGATCCTGACCCTTCTGTGTGCCCCGGTCTCCCTCCGGCAGATCTGGGAGGGGAAAGTCCTCGGAGTTGCAACAGCCGCATATGGGATGACCATCCTCTCGGTTCTGATCACCGTGGCAGTCGCCTTCGTCTTCTCGCCGGTGGGGATCACCCTCCCCTGGCTTCTGCTGGTGCATCTGGCGATCATCCTCCCGATCTATGCTGCCGCATCAGCAGGCATCATCGGAGCCGCACAGCTTTATCTGGGGATGCGGGAGAACCAGTTCCTCGGGATGGGCTTTGTCTTCCTCTTCATCTTCCTGATATTCGGGCTCCAGACATTCATCTCACCTGAAGGCGGGGTCACAGTCCAGACCGAACTCTTCTTCGGAGTTCCTGGGATCGTACTGCTTCTGCTTGGAAGGAGATGGGCGGGACGGTTATCAAAAGAGCGTATTGTAAGGACTATAGCGTGATCCGGGAAAAAAAGAAGAGAGAATTGTCCTTGAGAGCAGGGGGATCTATGAAGAGATCTCTTCCTCTTCCCGCACCCTGCTCTCCACGGTCATGAAGATCGGGCCACGGAGATCGATCTTCTTCCGGTTATCGGTGACGAACCGCATCGCATGATCGGCTATTTTGATATTCACGTCTGAGGGGAGTTTTGCCATCTTCACCTGCACGGTTGTCCCTTCCCCGCACCGGGCCGCCTCCTCGATCCGGGCGGCTGCAAGGAGTGCAACGGTGTCGATGAACCGGATTCCGGTGGGGGTGCCGTTTGTCCTGATATTCGCAAACTTCTCGGTATCGGGCACGCCGAGGATCGCACCCTCATGGATGAAGACCTCGTTTCCGCAGGCAGGCCCAAGGAGCTTTGAGTTCTCTTCCGGCTCAATGATGGTGACATCGAGTGCAGTTCCCGCGATCCCGCCGGACCAGACGGGGAATGAGCAGGGGGAGAGAACTGCCGCATGCTCTGTGGCAACCGCTGCGATAGCCCGTGCAAGGACACGGCCCGCCTCGGTTGACGGCTCTTCACGGACTGAGACAGCCCTCACAAGATCATGGTCTGAAAGGACAGGAGGGTAGAACTGGCCGAAACTGAGCTTCCTGACATCATCGGCATTATGGATGATCATCGCAAGCCGCTCGACGCCGAGGCCGAGGTTCATCACCGGGATACCGACCCCGTACTCGCCGAGTGCGGATGGCGAGTAGATCCCAAAGGTCGCCACCTCCACCCAGTCATGGACCGGGTGGCGGGCATACACTTCGGTCTGGGTGCCGGGCATATAGTACTTCGACCGCTTTTCGTCAGGCCTGAACTCAAAGTCGGTGAACCCGAAGGCAGAGAGGAGACCTTCGGCAACCGCCATCCCTTCATCAAGGGTCACATCCTCGCCTGCGATGATACAGGATGCCGAATGGTAGCTCATCAGCCGGGTTGCCCCCTCTTCCTGCTCACGCCGGAAACACCGGTCGATCGAGAACATCCGTATCGGGTGGGGGTTACGCATCCAGCATTCCCCAAGCGACATGAACCAGCCGGAGGTCATATGTGAGCGGAGGGTGGACCGGGACGATTCCGGTGCGAGTTCACGGAACTCCGGGAAGACCGCATCGAGGATATGGACAACGGTCGCATCATCGATCCCAAGCACCACCGAGAGTTCATGCGTGAGATCGTCGCCATCAAAGTCGCCCTTCTTATACCGATGCAGGCAGGTTCGAAGCGCTTCTTCTTTCTCCGCATCAATGGAGTTTCCGGTGATCCCCTCGATCCCCTCGATCTGTTTCCGTGCGATCCCGACATTTGGCCGCGGGAGACCGCCGAGATAGAAGACGCGATCCAGAACCGCCATCGCCTCAGGACCAAACTGCCGGTATACTTCCTGCTCCTCGATGATCACCGGGTTCATCGCCTCATCAAAGCCCATCGCAAGGTATGCCTGCCTGAGCTTCTGGATGGTATCAAAGACCGGGTGGGGCCGGGCGCGCCGGTATGTATACCGTGGGTACTGCCGGGAAACCGGCGGGGTGGAGAGCACCTTTGGCCCGTCATGCCATGCCCCTTCAAAATCCTCTTTCGAGCGTTTCCTGAACTCTTCTGCATCAAACTTCATAGATCCTCCTCAAGACAGACAACCCGCGATACCGGACTCTCGTCCCGGATCCGGTATCCTGCCGATTCCGCTATCTTCTCCGCAAAGGAGCGGACATAGGCATGCTCAGGCATCTGATCCATTGATAATCTGCTTCGACTGTATCCAAGATACATATATCCTTTGACCTCTACAAAGTCCGGATGGGCATCAGCAATGATCCGCCCGTATGCCTCAGGCGAATGGTCATTCAATCCCTTCACAAGCGTCACCCGGACAGCAGATCTCCGGGATGAAAGGAGTGAGATACTTTGGAGCACCTGTTCCCAGTAATCCCCCTTCGGGCGGCAGAGCATCGTATAGGTTTCCTCATCCGGCGCATCGAGCGAGATGTAGAGCTGTGTCGGATAGAGCTTCTCCACCACCTCGGGCCGGGTGCCGTTTGAGACAACAAAGACCGTATACCCGTTCTCCTTGAAGAGATCAACAAGCTCTGGAAGCTGTGAATAGCAGGTCGGCTCACCGGAGAGCGAGATCGCGACCTGGTTCGATGCCTCGGAAGCCGCCTGCCAACGCTCGGGGGTGACATCCTTGTGCGGCTTGTATCCTGCAAGCCCCTTTTTGTGAAGTTTTTGCGCACCCGAGACGATCGTTTCAGGTGTCAGTTCAATCTCGTTCTCCACCTCATGCTCCATCGAGCGCCAGCAGAAGAGGCACCGCTGGTTGCAGCGGAGTGTCGGGGTCATCTGGATACACCGATGGCTCTCAATACCATAGAACTGGTGCTTGTAACACATATCCCCGCCGCGGAGGGCCCGTTTGCTCCACATGCAGGGTTTTACCGCGGCAGATGAGTCCGGAGAGAAGAAGAGGTATCCCTGCCTGCGCAGGGCATCACATGCTTTCGAGCGCATCGATACCAAGGGTCTGCAGGGCTTCCCTGAGGGTGTTCCGTGTTGCGTCAACCAGCGCAAGCCGGGCATCACGGCTCTTCCCTTCGGCTTTTAAGACCGGAACAAACCGGTAGAAGGTATTGAAGAGATCCGCACAATCACGGACATAGGTGGCGAGGAGATGGGGGCGGAGATCCGAGACCACAGAATCAAGTACTGCCGGGAACCGGGCGATCGCCTTTGCAAGCGCAATCTCGTGGGGATCCTCATACTCATAGACTTCAGCAAAGTCTCCTGCCTTTGCCAGGATCGAACATGCCCGTGCATGGGCATACTGAATATAGGGGGCACTCTGACGCTCAAAATCAAGTGCCTGCTTCCAGTCAAAGACGGTACTCTTCTCTGGCGAAACGCGGACGATATCATACCGGATAGCGCCGACGGCAACGGATTTCGCTATCGCCTGTCTCTCCTCGACGGAAATCTCAGGCCTCCGTTTCGTCACCTCCTCAAATGCCCTGATGGTGACCTCTTCGATCAGCTCGTCTGCTGAGATGAACTTCCCTGCGCGGGTACTCATCGACCCTTCCGGCAGGGAGACGAACTCGAAATGCAGGATTTCCGGTGCCCGCTCACCCATCAGCCTGAGTGTCGAGGAGAGCTGGGCTCCGATCAGCTTGTGATCGGCTCCCAGGACATCGATGACCCGGTCATAGTTTGCATTCTTCCAGGCATGGTACGCAAGATCGCGTGCGGCATAGACACTCGTCCCATCGGCACGCCTGAGGATGTACTTCTTCTCGATCCCGTATGCAGAGAGGTTCACCGAGAAGAGTTCGCCATCATCCTCTCCCTCATCCATGCGGGAGAGAAGATCAAGCACACGATGCATATCCCCGATCCTGACAAAGGTGCTTTCACGGACATACCGGTCATGCACCACATTCAGATCAGTGAGCGTCTTCTTTATTCCATCAACACAGGTATCGACCGCCTGCCGGAACTCCTGCTCCGCATCCCGCTCACCACGCTCGATCTCCTGCATCAGTCGCTCGATCTCACGGTTGATCGACTCATCCTTCTCGATCTCGCGGTTGGCCTGGATATAGACACGGGCAATGTAGTGATCGCCTTTCTCACCGTTGTTTCTGGCAATACCAAGTGTCTGAAGACCCCAGACCACAATGGCGATCTGGCGGCCCATATCATTCACGTAGTACTGCACCTCAAGCGGATATCCGGCTTTCCGAAACGTCCGTGCAAGGGTGTCGCCGATGATAGTATTCCTGATATGGCCGACATGAAGGGGACCGTTTGGGTTTGCACTGGTATGCTCGATCATGACCCGCTCATGCCGTTTTGGAAGCGAACCATACCCCGATTCCCGTGCCATCCGAACTGACCTGCCGATATAGTCCGTCCCAAAGGTGAAGTTCAGGTATGGCCCAACCGCAACAACCGAGATGCCAACCATCTCCGGATGGGCTTTCAGCTGTTCCAGAAGATCCTGTGCGATGAGAACAGGTGCCTTCTTCTCTTTTTTGGCGCAGGCAAACGCAATCGTGGATGCGATATCTGCATGATCGCCCCCATCAACAAGGAGGGGATCCTCCTCCCCTGTGCATGCAGTCAGTACACGCCCAATCAGCCCAACTGTTTCAAGATACATTATAACCCCGTCCGATACCGCAGAATCGCAGCAATTCCGCCAAACGCATTGTAGAGCATTGCCCCTTCCTCAAAATCATCAGAAATTATCTCAACTTTTGTGCTGCTCTGGTCGGCGAGGGTCGTCAGCTCATCGATAATATCCGTTTCCTCCTCAAGGAAGAGGGGAGAGGTGCATTTCGGGCAGTTGCCAAAGTCGATATCCGAGATCTTCTTCCCCGGTTCAATCTGGATTGTCCGCTCCTCGTTATAATTACATGCACCACATCGAATCAGGAGACGGACCTCACGGAGCCTGGTTGAGAGGAGGAGGATATCAACAGACCCGGCTTCGAGATTCTTCCTGATGCTTGCCTCACCATATGCTGCAAGGCCGTCATCCTTTGTGAGCTCCTTGAAGAACTTCGACATGATGTTCTTCTCCTTCATCAGGTCAATACCCTTCAGGGCATCGGCGGCGGCATCGACGAGTTCTGCAAGTCCGCTCTCGTTTGTGTAGGCGACATCAAAGAGGCCGAGCATCCGTTTCCTCACTTCATGGTGGAGATAGTCTCCATCAGCAAACTCCTCCTTTGTAGGAGTCGGGCCGCCGATGAGGAGACCCTTGAAACGATTGAAGAAATCCTTCTCAGCAAGGAAGGTCTCGCTCGCACGCTCTCCGACCTTCTTATAGAATTCATTGATTGCGATCAGCCTGAGACGCTCAAAACGAGCTGCTGACTGACCACCTTTCCGCTGTTTTCCCGGAACTGTGGAGGTCGTCCCGTTGATCGGCTCGATCCGGTTGCCCCGGAGAAAACCCCAGTAGGATTCACGGCGATCAAGGACAAGCAGGCCATAGACAAACTTCTCCTCGAGCATCTGCCTGAGGGGTTCCAGCTCAAAGTTTGAGCTGCACCGGTACGTATAGGTACCAAGTGGCTCGGGCGGCTCAACGATGATCGTCTCGAAGGTGCTCTTGTCTCCACCGATATTGACCGCACCTGAGAAGACGGCCATCCCATTCGGGGGCGGATTTTTATAATTCTTCAATCGTGAAAGAATCGAAGAGAGGGCACTCTGGACATTCGTCTTCGTCTGCTTGCTCTTGATGTTGGCACACTGCCCGAACTCGTCGCGTAGCTGTGCGGTTACATCCGATATCTGCTTATCGGGAGGGATATAGAGGGAGATCAGCTCGGTTCCGCTCCCCTCTTTCTCCTCGAGGCGTTCGAGCATCTTCTTGAACTCGTATCGTCGGCGTGCCTCATCCTTCTCGGTCAGTGCTGTTTCGGACATGGGGAATTGTCACCATTATAAAATGGGTTATTATTGTTCTTCTGCTCCAATAAAGGTGATTATCTCAGGATCTCTCCTGAATACACCGGAATAACAGAGCTATCGTCTTTGCATCGATGATCCTCCCGTCACGGGCCATCATCTCCGCCTCCTTCAGGGGAAGGCGGACGACCTCGATCACCTCATCTTCATCCGGCTCAAAGTCATCTGCCGGACTGAGATTTTGTGCTTCATAGAGATGAATCACCTCGTCGGTAAACCCGGGGGTGGTCATGATGACACCCCTGGGGATGAGCAGATCTGATCGCATCCGCGTCTCCTCGATCAGCTCCCGCGATACCGTCTCTTCCGGCAGCTCACCATCCTCCATTGTTCCTGCCGGCACCTCATAAACATAATCCGATATAGCAGGGCGGAACTGCCTGATCAGATAGCAGTCATCGCCATCACAGGGGAGCATTGCAACAGCTCCACCGGGGTGGACGACGATCGTCTCTTTGCTCCTGCCATTTGGGAGATCGACGGTCTTCAGTTCAATCGAGAGACGCCTTCCCTGATAGATGAGCGTCAAGGGAGCCTCCGGTAGAGGATCGGATCGGATCTGCCGACGGCACGAAACGCCTCCAGCCGATAGTGGCAGGACGAACAGGTGCCGCAGGCGAGATCATCATTCTGGTAGCATGACCAGGTTTCTTCATAGGGAACACCGAGATCAAAACCCACCTTCAGAATCTCCGCCTTATTCATCCCGACAAACGGAGCCATCAGCGCAATCGGCTTCTCTGACATCGTCCCGAGGTCGATGACCGACTGGAATGCCCCGATAAATTCCGGCCTGCAATCCGGGTACCCGATATAATCTCCTGCCTGCACACCGATGAAGATGGCATCACCCCCCCTTGCCTCGCAGAAGCTTGTTGCAATGGCAAGGAGATTGGCATTCCTGAAGGGAACATAGGTATTCGGCCGCTCTTCGGGGGACTCTTCATAGGTTTCAACATCTATTGCAAAATCTGTAAGGCTGCTTGCCCCAAAGGCTTTGAAATAATCAAGGGAGATGACGACCGGAGGTTCTGCACCAAGCAGTCCGGCAATCCTCTGCGCGCATCCAAGTTCCCGTGATTCTGTCCGCTGGCCATAGGTGATGTGGAGAGGGAGGAGATCATATCCCATATTCTTTGCATAGTAGGCGAGGGTGGCCGAGTCCATCCCGCCTGAGAGGAGACATACTGCTTTCATTTATTGCACCCCGATCTGCTTATGAAGCTGGAGCTGGAGACGGACGGGAAGATCCCATTCCATCACAACCTCTGCAATTCTTGTATAATCCGATCCATGGACAGGCGAGATATAGATCTCACCCTTAATCGGAATAGATCGGATCTGTTCATATACATACTCGAGATCCGCATCATCGGCCACGACACATTTGACCGAGTCTGTGGGCCTGATATCAGCAAGAAGACTGAGATCACTCTGCTCACCGGATGAGGGGCATTTGACATCCATACAGATGGAAGCATATGGCTGAACCTGCCCAAAGGGAATGGTTCCGTTCGTCTCGATATCGATTGTATATCCTTTTGAAGAGAGATCCCGTAAGAGAGGAAGCAGCTCATGCTGCCGGAGGAGCGGCTCGCCACCCGTCACACAGAGATACCGGATCCCGGTTTCTTCTATCCGACGCAGAATATCATCTGTTGTGAGATCTTCGCCTGTATGCGGGTCACGTGTATCCGGGGTATCGCACCAGCGGCAGTTGAGGTTGCATCCGGCAAGCCTGAGGAAACAACACCGGAGACCCTGATTCCTGCCTTCACCCTGGAAACTCGGAAAGATCTCAAAGACCTGCATGTTTAGCGTTCAACCTCTGAATAGCAGCCATCAGACTCCCAGACCCGCACCTTTGCAACCCGGCAGTCAAGCCCCATCGAGCGGCAGGCTTCATCGATCATATCAGCAATCTCAACAGTCAGGAGTTCACTTGTCGGATCTCCCTGCGTGGTGACGACATCCTGAAACTGCGAGAGGCACTCCACCATCGGATCATCCACGTTGAGGATCACCTGATGATCATAGCATTCGACCAGCTTTTTTATGCAATTATAATCAATCAGGATCTGCGTTCCTGCATCCACATTCCCCTCAAGCCAGACCTCGGTGCGCCATCGGTGCCCGTGGAGACGGGCGCATTTCCCGTCGTAGTTGAGGAGACGGTGGCTTGCATCGAAGTGGACCTCCTTGTATATGCGGACTGACATGTTGTTATCCATTAGAGAAGAGAACGTATAAGGTTATTATTAGAGACCACTCATGAATGTAGGAACGAGTGGCCTGCGGATAGTATAATAAAACACTTCCGCGCAATATGTATTCCAGATTCTGGAGTATCCACCGGATCAAAAACCAGAAAATAGAGGTCTATACATGGGACAGGGTAAATTTGCAGCGAGAAAACTCCAGCGCGACTCAAAGAAGTTCCGCTGGAGCGATTCCAAATATGCACGACGTGCACTTGAACTGAAACTGAAGGCCGATCCGCTGAAGGGATCGCCCCAGGGACGTGGCATTGTCCTCGAAAAGGTCGGTGTTGAGGCAAAACAGCCAAACTCTGCCATCAGGAAATGCGTTCGTGTGCAGCTGATTAAAAATGGCCGTCAGGTAACCGCATTTGCAGTCGGCGACGGTGCCATCAACTTCATCGATGAACACGATGAAGTGACGATTGAGGGAATCGGCGGACGTATGGGACGTTCCATGGGAGATATCCCGGGGGTTCGTTTCGTCGTAACCGCAGTGAACAATGTCTGTCTCCATGAGCTTGTCATGGGACGCAAGGAGAAGGCGCGCAGGTGAGTATGATGACAGAAGAAACACAGACCACACAGAAAGCAGTCCTTCTCTTCAACAAGTGGGACCCATCAGAGGTCGTCATCAATGATCCCGGCCTTGAGCGGTACGTGAGTTTCAAGACGATGGCAGTTCCGCACAGCTGTGGACGGCTCACCCAGCAGCAGTTCACCAAATCCTCAATGGCAATCGTTGAGCGGCTGATCAACCGCCTGATGCAGGTCGCGCACAACACCGGAAAGAAACAGCTCTGCACCAGGGTTGTGATGGAAGCATTCGATATCATCCACACAAAGACCAAGCAGAACCCAATACAGGTTCTCGTCGATGCAGTCGCCAATGCAGGGCCCCGTGAAGAGACGGTCAGGCTGAAGTACGGTGGTATCAATGTGCCAAAGTCCGTCGACACCGCACCAATCCGAAGAGTGAACACTGCGATGAAATATATCGCAACCGGTGTCTGGAAGGGATCCCACAAAAAGAAACGCTCAGCAGCCCAGGTGCTTGCCGATGAGCTTATCGCCGCATCGAAAGGCGACTCGAAATGTTTCTCTGTCGGTAAGAAGGAAGAAGTCGAGCGGATTGCAAAATCCGCCCGCTAATCAATACTTTTTTTTGGTGAATTATGTCACGCGGCAAAAAGATGGTGGAGAAGGTTTCGGAGCTGATGGACAAGCCCGAATATATCCGTAACATTGGTATCGTTGCACACATCGACCATGGGAAGACCACATTCTCTGATAATCTCCTCTCGGGAGCAGGGATGATCTCAGAAGAGCTCTCAGGCAAACAGCTCTTCATGGACTCCGATGAGGAAGAGCAGGCTCGTGGAATTACTATCGATGCATCAAACGTCTCGATGGTTCACGATTACGGCGGGAAAGAGTACCTGATCAACATGATCGACACCCCCGGACACGTCGACTTCGGTGGCGATGTCACCCGTGCAATGCGCGCAGTCGATGGAGCCATCGTCCTCGTCGATGCAGTCGAAGGTCCGATGCCCCAGACCGAGACCGTTCTTCGGCAGGCACTGAAAGAGGGTGTCAGGCCGGTCCTCTTCATCAACAAGGTTGACCGCCTCATCAACGAGCTGAAGGTCGACCCGCAGGAGATGATGATTCGTCTTGGCCGTGTCATCGACAAGGTCAACAAACTGATCAAAGGGATGAACGAAAAGATGTATACCGAAGGCGGATGGAAGCTCGATGCCTCAATCGGCACCGTTGCCTTCGGATCTGCTCTCTATAACTGGGCAGTCTCGATCCCATACATGCAGAAGAGCGGCATCTCCTTCAAGGAAGTCATCGACAAGTGCAATGCCGGTGATATGAAAACGCTTGCAAAGACAAGCCCGCTTCACGAAGTAATCCTTGATATCGTCGTCAAGCACCTCCCAAACCCAATCGACGCACAGAAGCGGCGTATTCCGATCATCTGGCATGGAGACAAGGAGTCTGCGGAAGGAAAGGCGATGCTCACCTGCGACCCGAAAGGCGCTGTTGCCATGATGGTCACCGACATCTCCTTCGATCCCCATGCAGGCGAAGTCGCAACCGGCCGTCTCTTCTCAGGAAAACTGACCCGCGGGATGGAACTGTATGTTGTGGGAACAGCAGGCAAACCAAACCGCCTCCAGCAGGTCGGTATCTTTATGGGCCCAAGCCGTGTTGAGGTGGAAGGAATCGTCGGCGGAAACATCGCTGCCGTAACCGGTCTGAAGGATGCAATTGTTGGTTCAACCGTCACCTCAAGCAGAGAGATGACACCGTTTGAGTCCCTGAAACACTACTCAGAGCCGGTCATGACCGTTGCGGTCGAGGCAAAGAACATGAAGGATCTCCCCAAGCTCGTTGAGGTTCTACGCCAGGTCGCCAAGGAAGACCCGACGATCCGTGTCAACATCAATGAAGAGACCGGTGAGCACTTAATCGCCGGTATGGGAGAACTCCACCTTGAGGTTATCACCGGCCGTATCCGCCGTGACAAGAACGTCGATATTGTGACGTCCGAACCCATCGTCGTCTACCGTGAGACTGTCACCACAAAGGCAGGACCTGTTGAAGGGAAGTCGCCAAACCGCCACAACCGGTTCTATATCGAGGTTGAGCCCCTTGACCAGGCTATCGTTGATGCCATCCAGAACGGTGATGTCTCAATGAACATGAACCAGATAGAGCGGCGTGATGTACTCGTCGGTCTTGGCATGGATAAGGATGAGGCGAAGAATGTCAAGGACATCCATACCACCAATATCTTCCTCGACATGACAAAGGGTATCCAGTACCTCAACGAGACGATGGAACTGGTCCTTGATGGTCTTCACGAAGCTCTTGATGGCGGCCCGCTCGCAGACGAGCAGGTGCAGAACCTCAAGATCCGGCTGATGGATGTGAAGCTCCACGAAGATGCAATCCACCGTGGCCCTGCACAGGTGATCCCGGCAGTGAGAGCTGCTGTGAAAGCTGCATGCCTGATGGCAAACGACCAGCTCCTCGAGCCGGTCCAGAAGATCCAGATCACCGTTCCGCAGGACCAGATGGGAGCGGCAATCTCCCAGATCCAGGGACGTCGCGGACAGCTCACCACCACCGATTCGGAAGGCGACCAGATTGTGGTCAACGGCATGGCACCGGTTGCAGAACTCTTTGGCTTCGCAGGCGATCTCAGGTCGGCGACCGAAGGACGTGCAATGTGGAGCACCGAGTTTGCCGGATTCCAGCTGGTTCCTGCAAGCCTTGTCAATGACGTTGTTATGGGCATCCGAAAGCGGAAAGGTCTGAAAGAACAGATCCCAACACCAGGCGACTACCTCGCATAAGAGGGATCACCTCCACCCTGTCCTTTTTTTAACTCGTGCCCTTTATCACCAGAGCGACATTTATCAATCTCTTTCACATAGTGATTGAGTATGGCAATCGACTGGTATGATGAATTTGTTGATCTGAGCTATACCCCTGCAGAGGATGATATCGTCTGTCTCTTCTCCTGCACTCCGGCATCCGGGATCAGTATGAAGGAGGCGGCAGGAAGGGTTGCTTCAGAGAGTTCAACCGGCACCTGGACAACCCTCTATTCCCTCCCACCAAGGATGAGGGATCTTCAGGCAACCGCCTTTGAGATAGACGGGCCGTTCCTGAAGATCGCCTATCCAATCGGGCTCTGGGAAGAGGGGAATGCTGTGCAGCTCTTAAGCGGTATCGCCGGGAATATCTTCGGGATGAAGGCAGTTGACCAGCTCAGGCTGATCGATGCAACATTCCCAACCGCCTATCTCAGGCATTTCAATGGCCCGCATTTCGGCAATGACGGGATCCGGAAACTGACCGGGATCCATGGCCGCCCCCTGACCGGAGCAGTGCCAAAACCAAAGATCGGATTCTCGGCAGCCGAACATGCCGAGATCGGGTTTGAGACCTGGATGGGAGGGTTCGATTTTGTCAAGGATGATGAGAACCTCACCTCCACCTCCTTCAACCGGTTCGATGACCGGGTGGTTGCCCTCACAGAAAAACGGGATAAAGCCGAGCAGATCACAGGCGAAAAGAAGTCCGCCTTCATCAACATCACCGCAGATACAGAGACGATGAAGCAGCGGGCAGATATGCTGGCTGAACATGGCTGGAACTATGCGATGATCGATGTGGTTGTTGCCGGATATGCGGCTGTCATGACGCTCCGTGACTACTGTTCAGATCTTGGTCTTGCGATCCATGCCCACCGGGCAATGCATGCGGCATTTGACCGTGATCCCAGGCACGGGATCACCATGCAGTTCCTTGCCAAGATGATGCGGCTGATCGGTGTTTCGCAGATCCATACCGGAACCGCAGTCGGAAAGCTCGTAGGCACCCCTCAGGAAGCAAAAGTTCTTGCCGATTTTCTGCGGGAGGAGAAGGTGCAGGCAGTTCCCGAAATGGCACTTGACCAGAACTGGGGGCATATTAAAAGTGCCTTCCCGGTCTCATCCGGCGGCCTCCACCCCGGCCTTGTTCCTGATGTGATGGAGATCTATGGCAACGAACTCGTCCTCCTCGTATCCGGCGGTATTCACGGCCATCCGGACGGCACCCGTGCCGGGGCAGCAGCCACCATGCAGGCGATAGAGGCATGGCAGGAAGGCATTTCACTTGAGGAGAAGGCGAAAAAGACGCCCGAGCTCGCACGTGCACTTGAGAAATGGGGCGCCTATAAACCGATATAACAAAATTATACCGGTTTTCCCTCTCTGTTGGGATCCGGATCTCTCATCCTCTTTCTAAGTGCAAGCCCCACTGTCAGGAGATAGATTCCAAAGAGAATAGCAATCCCGGCAAGAATATACATCAGGATCCCGATGATTGCTTCTGGTGCAATGAGTGTCATGAACGCGACAATGAGAGAGAGGATACCAACAACAAGCCGGAGATAAAAACCCTCAGGTACGGCTTTTTTCCCTTTAAATACCCTTTTCAGTGAGAGCCAGGCACTTGCAAATGTCCATACCGCCAGCACAAAAAGAAATGTTCCTGCAAGCTCATCCGGTTCAGAGAAGAATGAGCTGAACGCAAAGAGAGCGATCCCAAGCCCGATAATAAAACGCCCAATCGATCGTATTCTAAACGGCCTGATAACAAACGCAGTCTTCAGGAACGGGTATGATAACGCGAGGAAGAGGAGTGGGATAAGGATCCGTGTGAGGCTGTCAAAGGTGATGAAGGGTTCCGTCAGGATCTGAAGGCCAAAGAGGAGCATGAAGATACCGCAGAAGGCAACCAGCTTCCATGCCTTCGCCTGTTCAGAGAGCGCCTGAGAGGCATCTCTCCTGATGGCTTTTGTTGAGTCGTTAATAAGAACAGAAATGGTATCGATCACCATCAGGACAAGTGGGGCATCATCTGCCAGATGCAGAACCGGGTGCTCCTTTGGATCATAGCGGTCAAGATGCACCCTGTACTCGGATTCGGTCTCATGCAGGTGGTACTGACCAAAACGGTAGCTTGCGATGGTGCCGGGGGAGGGGATATTCATCCGTGAAAGAACCCAGTTCTCCGAGAGTGGAGACAGAACCTCGCTCTTTGGCACCACCACCTCCCAGACCCCATCATGGAGGGGTTCAAGGAGATCTTCAAGCCTCTGCATGAATACAACTCTCTTTTTGGTCTATTTCTGCGTATCTATCGAAAAAGAGGTGGATAATTAAAGGGTGACCGACGGTATCTCAGTCACCGTTACGCTTGTCGGATCGATCATAAAGAACATGAGCCCGAGCACTGCCAGGATGATGAGGACGATGACCGGTAGGAGCACCGCAATAACCGCCCGGATCGTTGAAATTTCATGGTAGTCCCGGATACCCATTATCATCAGGATAAAGCCCCAGATACCTGCGAGGAGGCCGATGAGCGGGATCCACCCAATGACCGCAGAAGGAGTCTCGGAAAGTGCGAAAGCACGCACCGTTGCGGTATAATCACCGGTGCCACCGACGATCTTCGCACAGATATGTACAATGGCACCCACAATCAGAAGCGATATCGTCCCGAGGATGACGAGTGCTATGATAAAGGAGATTATCATAACGAGATCCGCACCTGGTGAGAAGGGGATCGGAAGGATTGGACCAACAAACTGTTCAATTATCATTGTCAGTACCGAGTAGATGAAGATGACAATCAAAAAGTAGATGATCGAGTCGCCAAGCGTCCCGGAACTACTCTTTCGGATCATTTCGCCAGGGGATGTGATCATCCCCTTAAATGTCTCGATGAAAGGGAGTGACATATATAGAAAAATGATACACCCCTATAAATATCCTCCCCACATTCTGAATGTGTTATAGGGAAGAAAAGCCGCGGTACTCCTCAATTCCAACAATATGCTCTTCAAATGATCCACCAGTATAGACCATTACCTTAACCGGCTCACCCTTCCGGAAGCGCCTGAGTGCCTGATCATAGATCTTCCTGACATGCCGGAGGTTCTGCTCCTCGAAATACCTTGAAACAGCCTCCCAGAATCCAATCTGCTGACGTATAAAAGCAAGCTCATAGTCGATTACTGCTTCTGCAATCTCTTCTGCCTCATCCTCTTCAACAGGCAGGTGATACTCTCCATGGTCGCCAACCCCCGCAATCTGCCGCCAGTCAACCACCCCGTCTTCATCAGGCTCCCTGTGGAGCATATAGGGGTAGATGCGGCAGATCGAGAAGCGGTTCTCATAGATTCTGCACCGGTCCTCTCTCGTCAGGAAGACGCATCTCCCGTCTGCCTGCACCCTGAGTGCATACCCGGAGACATACAGGGTGCCATGTTGATCGGCATATTCAAAATCCGGTGCAGGAATGAGAGTTTCAGGATGGTTGTTTTGGAGATACGGAAGATCGCGTTCAAGAAGAAAGACATGCCCATTGTAGGATGCGGTGCAGCACCGGCCGCAGCCGTCACAGGCAAATCCGACATCACGTATGATTCCAACAAGGGTTTCTTCCGGATATGAGAGCAGGGCTGCTTCTTCTTCTCCAAGCAATAGAATGCGGTTATGAACAGGATCGCTTCGGCTCATCGTTCACAATTATTTATTCATTTGGAGGAAGCAGAGCCCTGATATAGGGATCATAGCGGACCCCGGCACATGATGCGCATTCCAGTTTACCGACAGTGATAATCTCAGCTGAGACCATATCATCTTCAAGGAGAATCAGCCCCTCTTCTTCAATAACCATGTAAAACTGTTCAATCTCAAGGTAAGGGCGTGCTTTTGACGGGAGTATAGAAAAGTCGGCGATATCATCCTGCATTGTTGAAGAGCGGGCTATCCTTTCATCAAAGAAGAGGTATACCGCGATTCCGTACTGTTCATGGATAGTCTTCAGCCTGGAGAGCGGCACCAGCTCTCCAGGGATAACACCAAGGGTTTTGCACTTCTCTCCAACCGAATTCCCGACGATCCGGTGGTATGCATTCAATGGTTCTGTATCTCCGGAGGATTCTGTCATGGCTTTTCAATACTTCTGTAATCAGAGGGAATAAATGATCGCTTCTGGGATCATATGAAAAAAACCATGATAAAGTAGGCAAAAGCAATCGCTGATGCAAGGAAGATGCCATATGCTGCATTGGAATATTGCCGGGCTGTGTATGGATACATATTGATAAGAGTAGAGAGGCGGGCCTCCTTCTCTCTCCGTGAGACTGGATTGAATGAAAGAGGCACAGATATCGCATGTGAAAGAATATCCACAGCCATGACTGGATTTTTTGAGAGCCATGAAGCTCCTGACACACACCGGTCAAGAGAACCCGAGATGCTGCTCTGGATCCGGGGGAGGAGGGTATGGGAGAGGTAGAGGATACTCCGGCCTCCGGCACGATAGAGATCCATCATGTCAGGGGGAATATAGGTAGGTTTTTGAATCATGCTCCTCACCACCCAGAGATTCAGGAGCACTGCGGCAAAGATGATGATCATCTCAAGGATATGCGAGACACTAAAGATATCGTGGGTGACGGGATAGGGGAGGATCGAGAAGAGGAGCCAGGGGTACACTCCATAGATGATGCAGGCGGATGCAGTCATCACCATCGCAATCAGCATCGGGACCGGCGGATCTCGTGTGACCAGATCCAGCTTCTCCTTGATGAATGCATAGTAGTTCAGTTTCACAAAGGAGAGGAAGGTACCGATCGATCCGATCAGAAGGAGGAGCTCAAGAGTTAAAAGACCGCTCTCAGCAGCTGCTCCGACGATCATCTCCTTGCTGACATAGCCGTTGAAGCCCGGTACCCCTGCAATGGCAGCAGATGCTATGAGAGAGACATAGAAGGTGATCGGCATATACTTCCCAAGGCCGCCGAGCTCGGAGAGGCGGTGTCTGCCGGTCTGGTAGATGATCGCACCCACCACCATGAATAGGAGTGCCTTGTAGAGAATATGGTTGAAGAGATGGGCAATTCCCCCGTTCAAAGCGAGTGTGGTACCGATACCAACAGCAGCAACCATATATCCCACCTGGCTGACCACATGGTACGAGAGGAGCATCCGCATATCATCCTGAAGGATCGCAAAGACGAGACCATAGACGACCATGATCGCTCCCAGGTACATCAGCGCCTCAGAGCCGGGGAGGGTGCGTGCCAGCAGGTACACCGCCGCCTTGGTTGTGAAGATGCAGAGGATGACTGACCCCACAATCGATGCCTTTGAATAGGACTCGGGGAGCCAGGCATGGAGCGGGATGACGGCGGCATTCATCCCGATCCCGATCAGGAAGAGGAATGCGGCTGTGCCGGGAGCGGCAGGGCCGATCTGAAGCGAGCCGGTTTCAGCAAACTGAACGGCGATTGCTGCAAGGAGGAAGACCCCGCCGAGGATATGCATCAGGGCATACCGATACCCGGCACCCCTTGACCCTTCATATCCATGCCAGATGAGGGCAAGCGAGGAGAGGGCAAGCAGCTCCCAGAAGATGAAGAGGGTGATGAAGTCGCCTGCATAGACGATACCCATCCCTGAGGCGATCTGTACGAGGAGTGCAATCTGATGGGTGAGCCGCTCCTCCTGGCTCGAATAGATGATGGCAAGGACACTGATACCTGCAAAGATGTACCCAACCACCCGTGAGAGCCCGTCAACCGAGAGGAGGGAGAGTTCCATGCCGGGGAGAAGCCGGAGAACGGGCACTTCAATGCCATATTCCTGGAGACTGATTGCGGCAAGCCCGGCTATTGTAACAAAGAGCATCCATTCATGCCGCACCCTTTTTGGGAGGAGGGGAAGGAGGGCGGCACCTATGATATAGATGAGGAAGGGAGGAAGAGCGATCATGGGTGCTGCCTCCTGAAGCGTGAGAGCATCCGCTCCGGCAGGGGGGGCCTCATCTTCTCATGGATAGCTCGTGTCATGGTATCAGTCCTTTAATTCAGCCGGGAAACGACCTTGATCGTACATACACCTCACTCATTGAGAGTGAGAAGGTTGTGGATTATAACCGGATCAGCTGCATCGTGGATCGTTGTCAGATCCTCATGCAGCACCTGCCGGCATCATCTATCGTCAGGAGAGAAGAGAGGCAGACGATATGCTGTGATTATGTCTCCGTCAATCCGATGCATGATCCGCGAGAGACTCATGATGATACATCTACCTGACGCCTCTTAAGTGTAACCGGAGAATAAAATCCCATATCAGATACGAATTCCACATTTAAGACAGGATTTCTCATTTCGTAAATACCCAAACCGGTTTTTCAGGGATGAGAAGCTCTGCACGAATGAATAGCATTAAGGAGCTGTATGGATGACCAGATACTGAAATACGATGAAAAATCCCTTCCATGTGATGATCATACCAACCCTCGGGTGTCCGGGCAACTGTGCCTACTGCTGGAGTTCCGAGGAGGGATCACCAGTCATGTCCATCGAGACGATCCACGATATCGTCAGGTGGCTGAAGAGTTTCAGGTCCGATCCCGTCACCTTCACCTTTCACGGGGGGGAGCCGCTCCTTGCAGGTGCGGATTTTTACCGGCAGGCACTCCCAATCCTCGCAGAGGGGCTTGCCGAACTCACCCCTGATTTTGCGCTCCAGTCCAATCTCTGGCGAATGACACCGGAGATTGCAGACGCTCTTGCCGCATATCATGTCCCGATTGGATCCTCAATTGACGGACCGCAGGAAATAAATGATCCGCAGAGAGGAGAGGAGTACTATGAGAAGACGATGAGAGGGTATGAGATTGCGAAGTCGCATGGGCTGACGGTTCGCTTCATCTGCACCTTCACGAATAAATCCGTCCTGCACAGGGAGGAGATCTTCAACTTCTTTATGGAACATGGCTTCCCGATGAAGCTCCACCCCGCCCTCCCTTCGCTCCGTGGCGATTCCCCGCAGGAATGGGCACTTCCACCCGAAGAGTACGGGGATCTCCTCGTCTTTTTGCTTGACCGGTACCTTGAGAACCTTGATAGATCAGAAGTGATGAATATCAATGATCTCGTCAAATGCGTCTTCACGAGGCATGGAACGGTCTGCACCTATGTCGACTGCATGGCAAACACCTTTGCAATCGGCCCGGATGGCGGGATCTATCCCTGTTACCGGTTTGTGGGGATGCCGGAGTACGTGATGGGGAATGTTTTTGACTGCCCTTCCCTTGAGGAGCTGGCAGAATCAAAGCCCTGGAAGCTGATGCAGGAGTACAAATCATATGTCGATTCTGCATGCGGGGACTGCTCCCACATCCGGTACTGCCGGGGCGGGTGTCCGTATAATGCGATTGCCCCGACTGAAGGGCGGATCGAAGGGGTTGATCCCCACTGCATCGCATACAAGAGGATCTTTGAGGAGATCAACGACAGGATGAACCGGGAGATGTTTGAGACACCCCCTGTGAGCGCCCGGCGGAGACAGCGGGCAAAACCCGGTGTCATGGCGCTTGTGCAGAAGATCGTCTCAAAATAACCAAAAAAGGTTTCCTCTCCCCCTATTTTATCAGATCAAAGAGGAAATACAGAAAAGCGATAATACTGATGAAGATGATCCCATATCCGCCACCCCAGATTGAGATCTGTTCGTCCGGGTATTGATTCTTCATCAGGGAGAGCCGCTCTTCATAAGCCCTTGTTTTTGATGGATTGGAGAATATCCTGACGCCGGGTAGTGCAATACTCCGAAGGCCGATCTGGCAGGCAACCGGTGGGTTTGCAGCGATGATTCTGAGTGTGGAGACGATACGCTGAAGGCAGGTTCCGATCAGATCAGCCCCATGAACAAGCGGATTTTTGGCAATCCATGCAACCGATCTCCCTGCCCGGATATAGAGTGAATCAATATCTCTTTCAAATCCACGCCACGACCTTCTGAGCGGCGCAAGAATCAGCAGGAGAACTCCGGCACCAGCAAAGATCAGAGCCGACTCAATGAGATGTGAGGGGGCAAACGGATGGGCGGTAGTCATCCCCGGCAGCAGACTGGTCAGGAGGGTCGGGTTGAGACCAATTGCGATGCAGAGAAGGGCGGTTGCCCCCATTGCAATCATCATCGGGGTGGGGGCATCCTCCGGAAGCCGCCCTTCCTTCGTCCCGGTGGCCGGCCTGAAGAAGCCGAGATAGAGGAGACGGACGACATAGATGACGGTGATTATTGCTGAGATTATGAGAAGGGGAGCGAGATATGGCACCGCTTCTGCTGCCCCGATCACCATCCCCTTGCTGACAGCACCGTTCAAGCCCGGCAATCCGGCAAGGGCAAGACCGCCGATTACTGCACAGAGCGTTGTTTTTGGCATCGTCCTTGAGAGACCACCAAGTTCCGAGAGGCGGCCTGTACCCGTCCTCAGGATCACCGCACCGGCTGCCATGAAGAGGAGGGACTTGAAGAGGATATCATTGACAAGATGTGCAAGTCCTGCGTCAACTCCGGCAACCGTACCCACCCCAATTGCCGCAACCATATAGCCGCCCTGGCTGATGATCGAGTACGAGAGGAGACGCCGGATATCATCCTGCATGAGGGCATAGACGGCACCATAGAGTGCCATTGCTCCACCCATGTATGCAACCGCAGTCCCCCACCCGCCAATCGCTGCAAGGAGGAAGACCGCGGCTTTTGTCGTAAAGATGCAGAGGGCAACCGACCCGACGACTGACGCCCTCGGATACGCATCAGGAGCCCAGGTATGGAGGGGAATGAATGCGGCATTGACACCGATACCGATGAAGAGGAGGAGGAAGCCCATGCCATCCCCGACCGCCCCGATCGCCGCGGTTCCTGTTGTAACAATGGTATAGACGATGCCCCCAAGGAGACAGGCACCGCCGAAGATATGGAAGAGGAGGTACCGGTACCCGGCCCCTGACGATTCCCGATCTTTTGAGGCCCAGATGATCGTTAACGAGGCAAGTGCCAGAAGCTCCCAGAAGATGAAGATTGTTATTAAATCGCCTGCATAGACGATTCCGAGTGTCGCAGCAACTGATGCGAGGATGCCGATCGTTTCTATCCGGGGAAGATCGCGGTATGCTGCATAGATAATAACCAGGAACCCGGCTGTTGCAAAGATGATCCCGGCAAGCTGCCGCATGGGATCGGTTGTCAGGAGGATCGTCTCGATACCGGGGATGAACGCCACCACCAGATCGGGGGAGCCAGAGCCGATCAGAACCACCATCAGAAGCCCTGCTGCGCCAAGGAGAACCGTCCAGAACTTCCGTGCAGCTCCCCTCAGAATGGGAACGAGGAGGAGGCCGATGAGGAAGAGAAATGCCGGGGGAAGTCCGATCATGGCATCACCTGGTGAGTGATCTCGGCAATCGCGATCTCAATCAGATCCATAAACGGCATTGACGGGAAGAAGAAGATCAACACCGATACACCCGCTGTCAGGATGATCGGAATGAGCATCGTGAGCGGGGGTTCACTTACCGATTCGAGGGCCCCCGGATCGTCTGGAGTCTCAAAGAGCATCGTGTAGATGATAGGGAAGAAATATGCCGCATTTAAGACGGCGCTTGCGATGATCACAAGAAGCAGCACCGGCACCCCGCCCTCCACCGCACCAAGTGCAAGGTAGATCTTGCTGATGATGCCTGCAAGCGGAGGAAGTCCGCAGATGCCGATTGCAGCGATAGCAAACATGACTGCGGTCACCGGCATCTTCCTCCCGATCCCTTTCATCCCGGAGATGCTCTCCTTCCCGGCAGAGACGATGACAGCACCTGCAACAAAGAAGAGCGTGATCTTCAGGAACGCATGGATCGGGATATGCGCCATTGCCCCGGTCATCCCGGCGATCGAGAGCATCGAGACGCCAAGCAGGATATAGGAGAGCTGGCTCACCGTCGAGTAGGCAAGCCGCCGTTTCAGGTTATCCTCGGCAAGTGCGAAGAGGGAGGCTACGATGATGGTGAAGGAGGCGATCACCGCAAGGAGGGTGCCAAGCCCAAGCATGGCCATCAGATCCATCCCAAAGACCCACCCGGCAATCCTGACAATCCCAAAGACACCGGCGGTAACAACCGCAACTGCATGAAGGAACGCCGAGACCGGCGTCGGGGCAACCATTGCCGCGGGGAGCCACCCGTGGAGCGGCATCCATGCCGCCTTCACAAAACCGACCAGGAATAAAATAAAGAGTATCCAAAGCGTCAGGTCTGATCCCGACCCTGCAAGGAATCCTCCTGCCACAAAGTCGGTTGTTCCGGTGAGGATATAGGTCAGGATGACCGCGGCAAGGAGGAAGATACCCCCGATTAAGAGATAGGCAAGGTATTTTCTTCCTGCTTTCATCGCCTCCGGGGTCTCGACATGGACAACAAGCGGATAGGTGATGATCGTCAGGATCTCATAGAATATGAAGAGTGTCAGGAGATTTGCCGAGAATGCGATCCCGATTGCAGCGGCTATTGCAACAGCGAGGCAGAAGAAGAACCTCGTCTGGGCATGCTCTTTTAAGGATCGCATGTACCCGATTGCATAAAATGAATTCAGGAGGAAGAGAGACGCTGCAACAAGCGCAAAGACCATCCCGAATGCATCCACCTTCAGGGCAAAGTCACCGCCCGGCACCATAGGAAGGAGCGTGAACGTAAACCGGTTTCCGGCAAGCACGCCGGGGAGCATCAGGAGGACTGAGCCGAGCATCGCAGATGCCGCTGTGATCGTGACACCTTCGCGGAGATTCTCATATCGTCCTGTTGCCAGTATCAGAACCGATGCGAGGAGCGGGATTGCGATCACAACAGCAGGGAGTACCCATTCGATATCCGCCATCTCAGGCACCTCCAAGGAGCATGAGTGCAGCAGGGGCGACTGCCTTCATCAGCACCTCGACGAAGATGCCAAATATGAGACAGAGGAGTGCAAGGCCGACCATCGGGGCGAGCATCGAGAGAGGGCCTTCGCGTTCTGCCGTTTGAGTGGCATGATCCTCGTCATGCCCTCCATGCGGATCGCCGAAGTAGGCGATCTCGATGAAACGCCAGATATAGATGGCGGCAAGAAGGGATCCGATCAGGAGCACCACCGCATATGGCCAGAGCCCGGCTTCAAATGCCCCGAGCACCAGGTAATATTTGCTCATGAACCCGATCGTCGGGGGAATCCCGATCATCGATGCTCCGGCAAGTGCAAAGGCGGCACAGGATATCGGCATCGTCTTTGAGAGCCCTTTCATGTCGCTTAAGCGGGAAGTACCCATCCGGTAGATGATCATCCCTGCCACCATGAAGAGGCAGCCTTTCATCACCGCATGGCCGAGGATATGCAGGAGGCCGCCTTCGAGCGCAATCTCATTTGCAACTCCAAGGGCGAACATGATATACCCAATCTGGCTGACGCTTGAGTATGCAAGCATCCGCTTCAGATCCTCCTGGGCAATTGCGAGTACCGCACCCGCAACAATCGCCACCGTTGACATCAGGAGGATGAAGCCGGTCACCGGGAAGCTGTCGATGATGTATGCGGTCGTAAAGACCGTGAAGAGGATGCGGAAGAGTGCATAGACGCTCACCTTTGCCATCACCGTCGAGATGAGCACTGTCACCGCCGAGGGAGATTCTGTATATGCATCCGGGAGCCAGAGGTGGAGCGGGAAGAATGCCACTTTTATCGAGAAGCCGATCATAAGGAAGAGGAATGCCGAATGGACTGTTGCAAGATGGTACGATGCCGGAAGCATCGCTGCAAGCTCTGCCATATTCAGCGTCCCGGTCGCGACGTAGAGGTTGCCGATACCAAGAAGGATGAACCCGGCTGCAATTGAGCCGAGGATCAGGTAGTTGAAGCTTGCCACATAGGAATGAGACTTGCGTGAAGAAGCGATCAGGGTATATGCTGCGATCGAGGATATCTCCAGGAATACATAGAGATTGAAGAGATCGCCTGTGATCGTCATTCCCACAAGCCCGGTGACAAGGAGCTGGAAGAGGACATAGAAGGAGACGATCTTATCAGGGGTAATCTCCTTCTCGACACTCCATCGTGCATAGATGATCGTTGCTGCGGCAAGGAGGAGGATAGCAACGAGGATAAACCCGTTGAAGCTGTCGATGACGAGCTCGATCCCAAGCGGGGGCGCCCAGTTTCCAAGATGGTAATGGATGGTTCCTCCATCAAGCACCTGCAGAAGAATGGCTATTGAAGCCACAAACTGGGAGAGGATCGTGATGAGTGCTATCGGATAGCAGAACCTCCGGTCATACCACCCGGCAGCAAGTATCAGAAGCGATGCAATGATCGGGATTGCAACCAGCAGAACCGGAACATGATTGATGATCGTCATCTTTTCCTCACCGCCAGCATCAGTTCATCCTCATCGAGAACACCGTACTCCTCGTAGATACGGACGATTAACGAGAGAGCAACGGCTGTCACACTCACCCCGACGACGATTGCGGTTAGGATCAGGACATGCGGAAGAGGATTCACATAGAGGGCATGGACTCCTTCAGCCGTATAGATCGGTGCGGTGCCGCCCCGGACTTCGGCGAACGATATATAGAAGAGGAATATCGCCGTCTGGAAGATGTTCAGCCCGATGATCTTCTTCACCAGGTTCTGTTTGGCAATCAGGGCATACAGCCCGATCAGCATCAGGATGATTGCCATCCAGTAGTTGTACCGGGAGAGGAAGAGTTCATAGAATGACTCAATCATGATGATTCCTCCCCGTTTCCTGCAATATCATAGATGATCGAGACCATCGCCGCCATGACAGCGATCCCGATACCGGCTTCAACCAGATCGATCAGGATGCCATGGAGGTGCGGGATCCCGAGTGCCGCTTCTATTGCAGCATATTCTAGGAAGTTACCTGCCATAAGGAGGGCCAGAAATCCGATCCCCGCATAGATGGAAATTCCGATCACAGAGAGCCACATAATGCCCCTGTTATCGATCCGGCGGCGGACATTCGCCATTCCAAAGGCGATGATCATCAGGATGAATGAAGCGGCAAAGACGACACCACCCTGGAAGCCACCGCCTGCCCCGGATGCGCCATGGACGATCACATAGAGGGCAAAGATCTGGATGAAGGGTACCGCAAGCCGGGATACCGTCCTGATGACGACATTCTCCATCATAGCCGCCCACCCCTTCGCAGCAGCAGGGCTACCGAAATCCCGGCGGTGAAGATCACGACAACCTCCCCGAGCGTATCAAAGCCACGGTAGCTGGCAAGTATTGCCGTCACAATATTGTCAATCCCGATATCGGGAAGGACAGAATCCACATACAGCTGCCCGGTATACTGAGTTGCCGGAGCATCCGGATCACCAAACGCAGGCATATCCTCAACTGCCCAGAAGAGGATGATACCGATGAAAAGGACCGCGATGAGAGCTTTTGTCTTCAATCTGATGAACTCCTTCTGGTTCGTGCGATTGCTGCAATAAAGAGCACAGTCGTAATTCCTGCACCGACAGTTGCTTCGGTGAATGCAACATCAACGGCATTCATCTCTGCCCAGAGTACCGTCATGATCAGCGAATATGCGGCGAGTATGATCGTCGCATGGAGGAGATCCTTCACCGTAATTGCGGCGATTGCACAGAGGATCATGAAGACGAGGAGGGCAAAATCAAGGGCCCAGATCATTGCCGCTCATCCCCCTTCTTCCAGGGTTTTATTCCTCTCGAATGGGCAACATTCACCAGGGCATGGACGGCTGTCGGGGACGAGATGAAGATGAAGATTGCAAGGAGGAGCAGCTTCACCGAGATGAGCGTCATTCCTTCGTAGAGGATAAAGCCGATCAGCATCATCCCCTCCCCAAGCGTATCGCACTTGCCGCTTGCATGGGCACGGGTATAGAAATCAGGCAGCCTGATCAGCCCGACTGCACCGACGACCATGAAGAAGAGGCCGATTCCGATACAGACGAGAGCAAGGATATTCAGAATGTTCAGGATATGGATCCCCTCCTGAGGTACTTGGCGATTGCAAGGGTTGCGATGAAGTTGATCATCGCATAGACGATCGAGATATCCAGGAAGAGCGGCCGCTCGTAGATAAACCCGATGATAACGAGAAGGATGATCGTCTTGGTACCAATGGTATTCACCGCGATCAACCGGTTCTCAACACCGGGGCCAAAAACCACGCGGTAAAAGCAGAGGAAGATCGTCAGGATCAAAATGATCCCGCTTGCCAGGAAGATATCGATCATGGCCCTTCACCAAATATCTTCGCAAGCCTCTTCTGGATGCTCCGGTTGTGCAGAAGATCCTCTTCTGAAACACTCCGGACAAGTGCATGCACAGTAAAACGCCCTCCTTCAACAGCCACGGTAACAGTGCCGGGTGTGAGGGTCATTGCATTTGCAAATGCAGTCCTCAGAACATCACCCGCAAATTTTGTATCAACAATGAGGATGTCGGGATCGATCGGCATCTTCGGATGCAGGATCCGGTATGCTACATCGAGGTTCGCATAGAGGATCTCCACCATCAACCGTGGCAGGAAGAGGATAAAACGGATGAAAACACGTCCTGACTGGATGAGGCTCCGATCGGATCGGAGGATCAGATCCCCGGATATGAGTGTCACAATCCCACAGCAGATGATACCGGCCCCGATATGAAAGAGATCGAAGTAACCGGACAGTATATACCAGAAGATCAGAAGGATCGCAAAAATCACGATCTTTTTTCCTGCTGAAGACCGCCTATTCTCTGAAGATATTCCAAACCCTCCGGAAGAACCGTTTCTTTTACATTGGAGAATGGTATTTATAAACCTGTGTTTCATATGGTTCTGCCGGAGAAAAAAATGACCAGTACAACTACATTAACCGGCATAACAGGGATACTTCGACCTTTCAAGGAGTACCTGAAGGATAAAAACCTTCCTGAAGGCTCCCAGATAGCATATTATGGGTGTGGTGGAATTTGCACACCATTTATCGAGCTGCTTGCTCATGCAACGCGCACTTTGAATCTGAGACATCTTTTTGTTCCCGGATTTAATGAGGCCGATGCCCGTCTACTCCAAAATGTACCGGGTGTCGGCATGCAGGTGGGAGAGGCGGCCGATCTCAACCCTGCAATCATCGTCCTGATGGGAGGCCTTGCCATGCCGGGGGTGCCGGAGACGATCGAAGAGGCGAAGGCTGTTGTATTACAGCATGGTGTTCCTGTAGCAGGCGTCTGTTTCCAGAGCATGTTTGAGAAGTCCGGGTGGCTTCCGGAGATCGCATTTGAATTTTTGATCGATGCGACGATCGACCCGGTGACAATTACCAGAACGGATTAAAAAAGTTGGCGGATGGTGAAAGAGGGGAAAATGATCCCTCTTTACGCATATCCGGGAGGAGCTCCATCGTCAGGCTTCAGGGCGAAGCGTTTTGCAAATGACTGGATATCATCCCCGTACCTGCCGATCATCTCCTGATCAAAGGCTTCTGCGGGAAGTTTCTTCGCCTCGTTCATCAGGATCAGGGTCAGCTGGAAGAGTGATTCGGGGGTCATCTTCAGGTGAGCTATCGTTCCGTTGTACTGGGCGAGAAGCAGTTCAATCATCCAGCTCTGCTCGCCTTCCCGCCTGAATGTATTGATATCAGCTGTGAACCAGTCTTCGTCAAGGGACCCGACCGAGAGGGCATATGCCTCCTGCACCCGGTTTCCATAGAGGGCGGTGAGGTGCTGGAGAATGGCAATTGCTTCTGCCTCTTCCTCATCCTCTCCGACCTGTTTTTTTATATCAATAAAGAAGGCGGCGGCATTGATATGACAGGCAGTTGCGACAACCATCGTTGAACTGTGACCGAGGATCATCGTCAGGGCATTGACGATCCGTGAGAATGTCCGGCGATCGGTCATATCAACAAGATGATACTCAAAGACATCCCGGATCTGCTCGATTAGTTCGGGGCTCTTCCGGATGCTCTCGCCAAATGCCTTCAGGTCACGGATAAATGCATCGGGAACCATGCTCCCGTTTTCAGGTGCATCAGGAGTCTCTTCTTCTCCGTCATCCGTACATTCCTCTGAAACAGGCATATCCGGAACAGGATCTTCCGGAAGAGCAGTATCTTCTTCTACGATATCATCTGCCATTGGTGATATGTAGATGCAGTATCTTTAAACCCCTTTTCTTCTGTTCCTGTGACAAAAGCGGGGATAAACAAAAAAAAAGATTAGATGTATGGGTTCCGAAGCGCCTTTCCGACACCGTACTCAGTTGCACGGGACTCAAGGTACTTCTGGTTCTTTGTGATCTTATCAGTTGCGAGCTTTGTAACGAGTTCGAGGCCTGGTTTGACAGAGTCAATCGGCTTTGTCTCGAATGCGCCTGCTGCGATCGCCTTTGCCCATATGTCATCACCCTTATTTGACCTGACGAAGACCGTCGACCAGCCGTCGGGGGTTCCGACTGAGCCGGTTGAGATGTCAGCTAAGTTTGCGACATAATCGAGGCAGACGTGACAGCCTGGCTGCTCGTACTTGTGGGTGATCTTCAGCGGGAGCTGAACGGTTGCACCGCGCTCGGTGTAGATCCAGAACTTGCCCTTTCCAATATCAAGCTTCGAGACATTGTCGATCTTGGTCGCACCGTGATCTTCAACGAGCTGGAGGATACCCTGGTAGGGGAAGTTCTCCATGCAGAAGATACCGACTGCGAGTGCGATCTTGTCCGGGACATCACGAAGGCCGACAGGATAGAGCTGGCCCTTCCTGAGTGCCTGCATCTGGCAGGGGGTGCCGACGACACCGACCTTGTCAAGTCCATAGCTCCGGGTCACCTCTTTGATAAGTGACATGTTCGGGGAGATGGAGTAGCGGGTGCCACGTGCTGCGAGCAGTTCCTCACGGGTGGTCGCAACCACCGGCTCGGGTTTGAATGGCTCATCGCTCTGACCTGCAACGATTGCACCGTCAATGATACCAGCATCAAGTGCATACGCAAAGAGCTGGGTGACGATACCTCCGTCCTGTGATTTGCGGAGAATCTCGGAGTCTGTGCTGCGTGCTGCAACAGCCTGTTTGTAGTTACCAAGTACCATTTTTTCTCCCTCCTCAGGGCTGCATAGCAGCATCTATTGCTTCCATGATACCCTCATACTGGTTGACCACATCGAAGCTGAAGAAGCTCCGTGGGCACTGGGCATAGCATGCACCGCATTTGATACAGAGATCACGCTCGATCTGCGGCTTGCCGTATTCCATGCTGATTGCACGGACCGGGCAGGCTGCTGAACATGAGCCACAGCCCATGCAGAGACCCTGATTGATCACCTGGGTCATGATGTCGCATCCGCAGGCTTCTGTGCCTGCCTTTGCAAGGTTCATGAGTGGTGTCAGGTATGCTCCTGCAAGCGCCTTCTGCTCGTCGTTTCCTTTCAGCAGCAGGTATGCCATGACACAGACATTTCTGATCTGCTGCGGAGTCGGTGCACATCCGGGGATGTAGACATCCACATCGATCAGATCGCCGATCGGCAGGAACCCTTCATGCTGGGGCTGGTTCTGCTGACCGCCACGGCAGAATCTGGTGATATTGCCATAGCAGGCGCATCCGCCGAGTGCTACGACGATCTTTGCGTTCTTTCTGGTCTCGATGATCTCCTCGACAGAAAGGTGGTCGCTAATACAGACCGATCCTTCTACGAGGGCCACATCCATCTCAGGGATATGCCGGACATCTGCTAATGTGAGACAGTAGACGAGGTCCGCATATTTGTCAAGAATTGTTAACAATCCTTCATAGTTATCTGCAAAGGACACCAGGCACCCGGTACAACCGCTCATGTGCACGTGTCCTACAGTAATCTTATCAGCCACTGGCTTCTCCTCCTTTGGTTCTTTTATGATTGATGCCTTCTCTTCGATAATTGCATCAGCCGGTTTCTCTGCTTTCGCAGATCCAGGCTTCTCGTCCTGCTTCCCCCCACTGACGTCATGTTTACCGAATAACAGGGCCTTCAGGGATTCAAGAATTCCCATAATCCACCCCTATTTCCTTCAATATAACCTGGATCGTCCGGGGTATAGCATCCTCAACCTCCTTTGAAATACCAATTTCAAAGTCGGATGCGGGCACGTTCTTGGGCTGACACCCTATGACCATGATATCGACGAAATCTTTCAGCCGGTTCAAAGGCTCCGTAAGATCCCAGGAATGGGCATCACGGTAGCTGCCCGGAGGCAGATCCTCCACCCGGAGCTTTGTAAGCGTCCCGGGTTCAGCACCAAAATCGACAATATCGATGATAATGAGCTTTCTGGTCACTCCGTTGTCGAGCATGGTAAAGCAGAAATGGGGGCCACCAAGGCCCACATCCACCGCTTTCACATTGTCGGGGAGAGAAATCTCCTTCAACCGCTCCACAACTTCCGGACCATAGCCGTCATCGCCAAAGAGCATGTTGCCACAGCCGGCGATGACAATCTCGGGGTACAGCTCGTCCATGAACGTACTCACTCGAGGAGTTTCTCTGCTACGAGCCTGTTATCCTCATCTATGACGATCATGTGGGTTGCACAGGAGACACAGGGATCATAGGCACGTACGATGACTTCAGCAAGCTGCCATGGTGCTCCTTCGAGAGCACGGCTGCATGTGGGGAAGTTCCAGGTAGTCGGGACAAGCATAGAGAAGTACTCGACCTTGCCATTCCGGACTTTTGCCAGGTGAACGTCACAACCTCGGGGGGCTTCGTTTGCGGCCCATCCGATGGAACCGTCACCCTGCGGGATTACGTCCGGAACGACCGGGCCTGAACAGTCAAGGGCATCTGCTGCTTCGATGATCTTGTACACAGAGTCCATGTACTCCATCTCACGAGCGATGTTCTGGCCGATTGCTCCCTTCTCGTCAAAGTTCTTGTAGGTAACCATACGGGCACGGGGACCGACCTCGACGGGCTGGCCGTCATAGAGCGGGACTCCGGTGCAGGCTTCCATCTGTGGCCAGGCCTTGATGCCTGCCTTTGTGGTACCGCCGATCGGGTATGATGGGTCTTCGAGTGTGATCTCTTCCTCACCCATGTACCAGTCCCATGGCCGGACTTCTGTCCAGCGCTCGGGGTGCCAGCGTGGGTTCTCATCAAGGGAGCTGCTGCCGTAGACGGGGTCTGCTGCCATGTATCCCTGGTTGTGGTATCCAAGATCCTTTGGGATCGGGATCTCTTTGCCGCCTACCTCTGCCCAGTCGCGCTTCTGGTAGTTGCGGAAGATCGCAATCATGAGCTCCATCTGGTCGCGTGCGAGCGGGAGGGCCATCTTTGCAAGATCCTGGATTTTTGCCCTTGCCCGTGGGGTGATGTTCTTATACATACCGCCGACACGGGGGTTTGATGGGTGGACCGCTTCGCCGCCAGCGATCTCGCCGATCGTCTGGCCTACCATACGGAGGGTCTGAATCCGTTTTGCAACGCTTCTGACCGGCTCTTCTGGTGTGAAGGGGTTGATCTTCATATCAGTTCCGGGCAGGTACATGTCCGGAAGAACGAGGATGTCATGAAGTGCTATACTGTGCAGCCTGTTTGCGCACTGGAGAATCAGTCTGAGAAGATATGCATCTTCTGTGATCTCACATCCGATCGATGCTTCCATCGCTTCTGTTGCAGCGAGGGTATGTGCAATCGGACAGATACCACAGACACGTGATGCGATCTTCGGAACCTGCTCCATCGTCTTGCCGATGGCAAGCTTTTCAACACCCCTGACAGGAGTAATGGAGAGCCAGTCTCCGCGCTCGACAATACCGTCATCATTGACTTTTAAGACGAGCTTGGAATGGCCTTCATGCCTTGTTGTTGGGGAAATTTCTACTACTTTCGACAATGTTATCGCCTCATCCAAAATGTGGTGGTCGATCTGCTATACGTCAATATTTATCCTGTGCGGTTAATGACACGTACCAAAGTACGCTAAAGTGAATTAGAACGATATCGTTAATTATAGTTTGTGATAGTACCTCTCCATCAAACAGACCATACAAGAATATTTTATCAAAAAGTAATACTAATTCAAATATTTGTAAAATTATTTGGAGTCCCACCTACAATTCAGGATTATTTCTTCTTTTTGGTTAAAAATAGGTTATGCGCTTTATTTACGGCAGAATTACCCAATTGAACCCTTTTCAGGCAAATGAAGAACATTTAAGAGTAATGGAATAACTATTAATATGAGATTATGAGGAAATTTAAATCATACGTATTTTTATCTTTATTAATAACCGCAATACCTTCCATTTCTAAAAAAACTCCAGTGAAAAGACGGAGAGGAAATCCATACCCACCCCACAACAAAAATACTCATGATACCAGAGGAGGTAGCATGCTTACAAGAGAGAGATGTGGGTGATACCCACATCTTTTTTCTCAGAAAAGAGGATTATTCACAGTTTAATTCTGCATACAGCTCGGCAAGGGTTGCATGCCGTTCTGCATAGGCATCGTGCTGGTGAATACTCTCCTCATTTGTCTGCCGGATGGTGATGCGGGCATCAGCCGGAAGATGGCCGAAAGTACTGACAACCTTCTTTGCCATTACCCGGACACAATCCTCGACAAATCTCGGATTCTTGTGGGCTTCCATCACCACGTAACTTTCATCACCACGTTTGAGGAGTTCATAGATCCTGCCACTCATGGAATCTTTGAGGACATCGATCACATCTTCAAGCGGAACATGCTGATCGTCATCGGTCTCGATGCAGAGGAAACCCTTGCCACGCTGGTTGTGGGTTGCCATTGGAACCTCGTCAAAGAATTTTTCCATCTTCTCTTTGTCCATTTCAAGTGATTCAAGCACCATCATTGCATGATCCTTCATGATATTCTGGGCACAGGGACAGGCGGTCATGCCGGTCACCTCAGCACCGATGCTCTTTCTGATGATCGGCTCCCTGCTAGTCCGCTGGGCCAGGGCACGGGCATGCACCGTAACCACCTCATGGCATGGAGTAGCAGTAACCGGCGTCTCCCGCTTCACCATGTAGGCGCTTTCCATCCGGACCTCGGTCCGCTCGGCATACTCATGGCGATCAAGGAGTTGTCGTGCAACCCTGCTACAGACCTCCTCGATCTCCTTCACCTCGCCACCAATTGCCTTCTGGAGCACATCATCGATTACTTCAAAATTCCTTGAAAGATTGGCACCTTTCAGGGATCCGGGGAGATCAACGAAGATATCAAACTTCGAAATAAAAATCGCCGGACGTTTCCCGACACGTGCTACTTCCACGAGTTTTTGTACATTCCTGACACCCACCCGGCTCAGATTGATCCGGATATCGGGGATAGTGGACTGAATATCAGACAGTTCCATGCGAAAAGACCTCTATCATTATATCTTCTTCACAGAAGATCAGGCTATAAAAGTATAGTCAGGTATGAGCCTCTGTATAATATATTTATGTAGACTCGCACCGCATTACGTAGTGGTATAACTATGGTCCAGAAGTACTATGACGCAGACGCCGATCTCTCTCATTTAAAAGGAAAGACGATCGCCGTGATCGGCTACGGCTCGCAGGGCCGCGGCCAGGCTTTGAATCTTCGTGACAGCGGACTCGATGTTATCATCGGTCTCCGCCCCGGCAAGAGCTGGGATGAGGCGAAGAAAGACGGTTTTACAGTCCTGGCAGTTGCCGAGGCAGTAAAGAAAGCCGATCTGGTCCAGATTCTCCTCCCTGACGAGAGCCAGGCAGCAGTCTTCAGGTCAGAAATTGCAGGGAACCTGAAAAAAGGTGCATCGCTGGTCTTCTCACATGGATTCAACATTCATTTCGGCCAGATTGTTCCACCGGAGACGGTGAATGTCTTCATGGTTGCTCCGAAAGGGCCCGGGTTTATGGTCAGGAGAACCTACACCGAAGGTATGGGTGTCCCCGCACTCATCGCAGTGTATCAGGATATCTCCGGCAATGCCCGCGCACTTGCACTCGCCTATGCCAAAGGCATCGGTGCCACCCGTGCGATGGTGCTTGAGACAACATTCCGTGAGGAGACCGAGACCGATCTCTTCGGGGAACAGGCAGTCCTCTGCGGCGGTATCACCTCGCTGATTCGGGCAGGATACGAGACCCTCGTTGACGCCGGGTACAGCCCGGAGATGGCGTACCTTGAGGTGCTCCACGAGACAAAACTGATCATCGACCTCATCTATGAGGGCGGTTTCACCAAGATGCGCCGGTATATCAGTAACACCGCCCAGTATGGCGATCTCACCCGGGGACCCCGCGTGATTGGACCAGAGAGCAGGCTGGAGATGGAAGAGATCCTTGCCGAGATCCAGAACGGCACCTTTGCAAAAGAGTGGATCCTTGAGAATATGGTGAACAGGCCGGTCTTCAATGCATTGACCCGTGCCGATGAAGAACACGAGATCGAACATATCGGGGCAGAACTGAGAAAGGATATGCCCCAGTTCAAGAATCTTTAATCTTCTTTTCCATATTTTTTATAGTACCAGATTCCATAACGCACAGTATGAAGATCCTCTGCATCTATCATAGCGAGACCGGCAATACCCACTCCGTAATGGAGGAGATCGCCGCATCAACCGGAGCGGATCTGGTACGGGTCCGTGATCTCGCCGGATATGGAAAGGTGACGATGTATATGCTGGGCGCCCCCCGTGCCCGTACAGGAACCTGTGCCGCAATCGATCCGGATACAATCGATCTATCCGGCTATGACCTTGTCATCCTCGGATCCCCTGTCTGGGCATCCCGCCCGACACCCGCTGCAAACGCAATGATACAGGCACTGAAGAACTGTTCAGGGAAGAAAGCAGTGCTCGTCTGCACCTCACGGAGCACTCCCGGCGAGAGGCTCATGCTCATGGAAACCCATGCAAAAGAACGTGAAATGGACGTTATTGGAAGTTTCCATGTCGGCTTTTCGGGCCGTGGTGGCAGAAATGAAGAAGAGATGGCCGCCCTTGTACGGGCGGTCACTGAAGTATCAGAGTCCTAATTGATCCGCATCAGATCCGTGATGGTTGAAGATGCATCCCGTAGATCCGATGGTGTGAGGACGATCTCTTCATCACCTGCACTAATCCGGAGTGCATCACCACCGACTGTTCCAAGAACCATGTGCGGAATTCCTTTGAGAACAGCCGGATCATCAACTGCCACCAGGAACCGGGCATAGGATTCCGAGAAGAGGGCCACAACCGGATCACCCTCTATTGAGACCGAAGAACAGGGGGCGATCTTTGCAAGTGCCGTTACGAGCCCGCCACGGGAGAGATCGGTTACTGCACACAGGGCACCGTTTCTGACGAGATCCCGCACCAGTAAGACCGTCTCTACATCCCCAACAGCAGGAGCCGGGCCACCACATCCGGTGACAGAGTCCAGGATTGAACCGCCGAGATCAGGAGAGGTTGTTCCAATTAGAACAAGAGTTGCACCCGCTTCCGGCGGGGTGAAGGTGCGGAGATCCCCCTTTCCGATCATACCGAGCATCGGAGTGGGCTTGATCCGGGTATCAAATTCATCACTCTCATTGTAGAGGGAGACGTTTCCGCCGACGATCGGGACATCAAGACGGCGGCACATCTCCCCCATCCCGAGGATCGATTCCTCGATCTGCCAGGCAATCTCCGGGTGCACCGGGCTTGCAAAGTTTAAGCAGTCGACGATACAGAGCGGATCAGCCCCATAACAGGCAAGGTTCGAGGCATTCTCAAGCACTGCATTGGCTGTGCCTTCACGCGGACGAAGATAGATATGCCGGGGATTGCAGCCGCAGGTGAAGTAGAGAGCGTCTCCATCAAGCCGGAGCACCCCTGCATCGGGGCCGAGGGAGACGGTTCTGAGCTGGACATCATGATCGTACTGCGAGAAGACCCAGTCCTTTGCCGCACACTCGGGATGGGAGAGCACCTTCTGGCAGAGGGTGCGGAGATTGTCACCGGGCTTCTGGAAAGGCTCTTCTGCACTGTATGCCTTCGTCTCCCAGCGACAGGCGGGAGTGCCGCCGACGAGAAGATCGATCGGGAGATCGCAGACGGTCTTCCCATCGAACTCGATGATATACCGGGGCTCTGCAATCACCTCTCCGATATCTGCCCAGGCAAGATCATACTTTTCGGCAATCGTTCCGATCAGAGCTACATCCTCAGGTGCGACCTCGGCGAGCATCCGCTCCTGTGATTCGGCGAGCATGATCTCAACCTCGTTCATCCCGGTCTCACGGAGGGGAACGCGATCTGCATAGATATGGGCACCGAACGTGCTCGACATCTCGCTTGATGCACCGGCAAACCCGGCAGCGCCGAGGTCACGGCAGGCGAGCACCTTTCCGGTTGCGCACATCTCCATCGTCGCTTCAATGAGGAGTTTCTCTGTATAGGGATCACCAACCTGCACGCTCGGCCGATCTTCGGCTTCAGCATCCTCACTGAGATCCCGTGAGGCAAAAGAGGCACCACCCAGGCCATCGCGACCGGTCCGGGAACCATAGAGGATGAGATGGTTACCGGGCTTTTGTACCCTGCCCGTGACGACATGATCCGGGTCAACGACTCCGACAGCAACAACATTGACGAGCGGGTTGCCCTGGTAGCTCTTGTCAAAGATGAGATCGCCCCTGACAACCGGCACCCCGATACAGTTCCCATAATCCCCGATACCGGAGACGACATGCTCAAAGAGGTGGCATGTCTTCTCTGAATCGAGGGTTCCGAAACAGAGGGGATCCATCAGGGCGATAGGGCGGGCACCCATCGAGATGATATCCCGGACAATGCCCCCGACACCGGTTGCGGCACCATCATAGGGATCGACATAACTTGGATGGTTATGGCTCTCCATCCCTATTGCAAGCGCGGTCTTCTCATTGTATCTAACAATAGCAGCATCGTCTCCCGGCCCGATGATAACATTTCTCCCCTCTGTCGGGAGAGTCTTCAGAAGAGCCCGTGTTGAACGATAGCTACAGTGTTCACTCCAGAGGTTCTCAAAAGCGACCGCCTCAAGGGGGGTTATATCCCGTCCGAGGCGTGAGCGGATGATCGTGAGATCTTCGGCGGACAGCATTCCTTAGAGGTCATCTTTGGAGAAGAAATAAGGATCACTCTCCCTGCTCATACTACACTTTTTAGCACTATGACCCCCATATACTCTGCATGGTCGATAGTTACGAGGATCTCCTGAAGAAGGCATATACCGGCATCACCGAACCGTCTGAAACGGGGGAGCGGTTTGTCGTGCCGCCGGTCAAATCATACCCCGAAGGAAAGACAACAATCCTTGAAAATTTCATGGATATTGTCGGGACAATGAACCGGGAACCCGATCACGTGATGAAATTCATGCTCGGGGAGCTTGGAACAGCCGGTAAGATCGACGGAAATCGTGCAATCTTTAATGGTAAGTTTGAAACGGATGTCCTGGAAGCGATCGTCAGGAACTACATAGACGATTATGTCATCTGTTCCGAGTGCGGGCGGCCCGACACACGCCTCGTCAAGGACGATCGGATCCAGATGCTCCGGTGTGATGCCTGCGGCAGCCACCGGCCGGTGAGAAAGCGGCGTGCCAGAACCGAGGTGAAGGGAACCAGCCTTGAAGAAGGGATGGAGCTTGATGTGGAGATTGAGTCTGTCAGCAGGCGTGGTGACGGGGTTGCCAAGGTGGGCAAATATATTCTCTATATCACCAACGGAAAGCCGGGACAGAAGATTAAAGTCAAGATAACAAAGATATCAGGTCAGGTTGCATTCACCCAGCGGGTGTGAACGCACCACTTTTTTTTACATTCCCTGAAAAAGAGTGGAGGTCATCTCCGGGATGCTGATGCCCTCTCCGAAGCATCCGTGACCCGGATATTGTATGAGAAGCACCTCTTCTGAGTGAACGCTTATGCCGATTGAACCTGTGTCAGCAGTTCATCACAGGAGCGGGTGATCCGCTCACATGCTTCCCTGATGATTGTCACAGGATCTTTACTGCCGTCGGTTGTGACGAGGAGTTCTGGATCAGAGAACTGGTATTCGATCTGATATTTGGCAACATCAACAGCCGGATCTTTCAGGATCTCATCGGTCAAAAGATTCATAAAGGTGTGTTTCTCTGAAACGAATACCATTCTGGCCTTATTTTTTTCCAGATCAAGAATTTTTATGTTCATACTGTATACCAATTGGCTGGGAGACTATAAAGCCATTAGCAGCGGCCGAGATCATAGGTCTCCATATCATATGCCGAATACGGCTGATCCCAGGAGACCATGTGGCTCAGGTGCACACACCTGAGTTCTTTTGGTTTCAGCTCATCTGCGAGGTCAAGCGCATCGGTGTAGTTCATATGTTTTGAGATCGTGAGGTGCGAGGGTGCCATCGCATCAAGGATGAGAAGATCCGCACCACGCATGCATTCAATACTCTCTTCCGGGATCTCCCTGCGTGTATCCGAGGAATAGACGAGAGTGGATCCACCTGAATCGATCCGTACACCATAGGTCGGAGCACCCGGATGAGTGACCGGGAAGAGGGTGATCTCAAGATCGAAGAGGGTGAATGGCTGGTAGGGCTCAACAGGAGTCCCTGGCGAGGGGAGGAATGAAAAAACGTTGCTACAATATTCGAGGACTTCCGGTGCCGCATACATGGCAGGCGGTTTCTGGATGCGGTAGAAATCCCCAAATCCCATAAAATGATCGTAGTGCCCATGAGTCCAGATCCCGGCATCGATATGCGGAGAACCGGCATTCAGAAGCTGTCTGCGGAGATCAGGGGTGGTGTCGATGAGGAGGTGGTGTGAAGCTGTCTCGATTAAGAGGGATGTCCGGAGCCGCTCCCTGCCTTCCTTCCATGCCTGCATGCAGTGATCGCAGTTGCACCCGATCTTTGGCGTGCCGATTGCATCACCGGTTCCGAGGAAGGTGACTCTCATGCCCCGATCCATCCAGTCTGTCGAAGCGCATTCCTCCGATCCACAAGGAGCATCCCCTGTTCGATATCGACCTCACTGATCTCATCACGCCCCTCAAGAAGAGCAGCCATAACAGCCTCCTTCACCATCAGGCGGAGATCGGCGCCGGTGAACCCTTCGGTTCTTGCAGCCAGAATTGAGATATCAGGAATTATGCTCAGAGTCCGGGCGATCGACCTCAGGATCGCTTCCCTCATCGGCCCGTCAGGGATGGTGAAGGGAACGGCGTCATCAAACCGCCTCCATGCCGCCTCATCAAGGATACCCGGATGGTTGGTTGCCCCGATGAAGAGGACCCCTGTTTTGACCAGGCTGATCTGGTCGATGCTCTTCAGAAGCGTATTGACTGCCCGCTTCATCGCACCATGATCATCTGAATCCCGTGTGCGTGCCACATAATCGAACTCGTCGATGAAGAGGATACAGGGGGAGAGGCGCTTTGCTATCTCAAAGATCCTGTCGATATTCTTTGAAGTCTCACCCAGGTACTGTGAGGTGATCATCGAGAGGCGGGCCTCAAGAATCGGCATATGCAGCTCACGGGCAAGCGAGAGCGCAAACGAGGTCTTTCCAGTGCCGGGAGGTCCGACAAAGAGGAGCCGTCCGACCTGGTAGATCTGGTGGTTTTTCAGGAATTCGCGGTTTTTGAGTGCAACCTGGATCTTTGCGATCACTTCCCGCTGTTCGGAGGTGGCAACAAAGGTCTCAAAGGACTCTTCAATCTCTTCAGGGGCATAGATTGCAACAAGCCCGAGGGCATCGCGGATCTCCTCGGACTCGATCTTCAAATCTTCGATCCGTGGCTGAAGAGACGCACGGCTGTCTTCATACCGGGGGTTCTGGAGAGCGGCATCCGCATACCTGATCTCATCTGCCCCGCTCTTTTCATAATAGAAGGCAAGAACCGGGTTGGATTCAGCCAGTTTCCTGCCACCACGCTCAAGGAACCAGTGTGCTGCCGGATCAAGTGCAGTTATCGAGAGGCGCTGGCCAAAGTCATCGAACCCGATGAAAGGATTCGATGAGATAAACGTATGAGCTTCTTCAATGCCAAGAGCTCGTTTTGCCAGGCTATTGCTCACAATGAACGGACGCTTGAGATCAGATCCGTTCTTGCCGATGCTAAACGCCTCACGGCATGCAGGGGTGAGATCTGCGATGCCGAGGGATTCCTCACGGTTAACGATCTCAGCGGTGAGAAGGAGCTCCATGAGCCGGAGGGTGGTGTGATCAGCCATCTCCATGTCTTAACCTTATATATTGTCCGGGAATCCGAATAAGAGTATCTCTACTTCGTGGTGACGATACACCCGTCATCAGTGACGATGATCGTATGCTCCGCCTGGGATACAAGTGACCCCGGAACATCCTGGAGCACAGGATAGGAACGGAGCACGCCCTGCCTGATAAGTGCGGTCAGGGCGAGGTCGGCGCGGGTGGTTTTGAGCCATCGACGGGCAAAGGGCAGGCCACGGCGATCCCGTATCTCTTCGAGGATCTTTCTTCCGGCAGGCGTTCTGACAGGCTTGACGGAAATCTGGGAGAAGATCTCGACTCTTGAGCCCTCGGTGACGCGGCCATGGCCGGTGGATGCAAATGGCTCAATGGCAATTGCCATCCCCTCCTTCAGGAGAGTGCCACCACCGGATCCGATGTTTGGAACAGATGGGGAGGCATGGAGAGAGTAGAGATCAAGGCCGTGTCCGGTGAGGTTTACAACTGGCTGGAATCCGCGTGAGACGATCGCCTCCTGGATTGCAGCCCCCAGTTCGCCTGCACGAACACCGGGTTTTGCCAGTGAGAGGGCTGAATCCAGTGCCACACGCGATGCCTCCACCAGCAGGGCATTATCCCCGAGATCGACGGTGAGTGCAGTATCTGCGATACATCCCTCAATATGCATGCCGATATCCAGCTTGACCAGATCGCCGTCTGAGAACGTGCGATCATCTGAGGGTCCTGCTGTGTCATGTGCTGCCGCTTCATTCAGGGAGAGATTTGGAGGAAATGCTATCCCGGCACCTTCTTCATGGATCATGGTGCAGACGCAATCTGCTACCTCGGCAAGGGATACGCCCGGAGCGATCATGCGTGCACCCTTCTGCAGGATCTTCTTCGCGAGCCTGCCGGATTGTTTGTACTGATCTATCATCTCATCATTCATATGCAGAAGACCTCCGGGAACCGTGTAATCCGATCAGAGCCGCCATCTGTGACAAGAGCCATATCCTCGATCCGAACCCCACCGATTCCGGGATAGTATAAGCCGGGTTCGATGGTGACGACATTGCCAGCAGCAAGTGCCCCTCCCCGTGCACTGAGGGACGGGGCTTCATGCACCTCGATTCCGACACCATGGCCCAGGCTGTGAACAAAACCATCTGGTTCTGTCCCATATCCGGCATCTGCGAAGAGAGAGACGACTGCCTTATAGAGATCAGAGCCATCTGCGCCTGCACGAAGAAGGGAGAAGGCGCATTTTTGTGCATCAGATACTGCGTCATACATCTCCCGGATCTCCGGGCCCGCCTCACCCCGGACAACGGTTCGTGTCATGTCGGCGAAGTACCCGGTCTCTTCATGCTGGGGGAAGATATCGATGATGATCGGAGCGTTTGCTGCAAGCGAACCGGTTCCCCGGAGATGAACCACCGAGGTCTCACTGCCCGAAGCGACGATCGTATCAACACCCCTGCACCCGTGTTTCAATAGTGTTGCATGGATCCCATACCTGACATCTTCTGAGGTGAGGATCTTTCCCTCCGGAGTCACCAGGAGTTCTCCGGTGGGAGTCGACCGCTTGATCAGGGCAATCGCTGTTTCAAGCGCATCTTCTGCTGCCGCCTGCGATTCCCGCATCATGGTGATCTCGGATGCGGACTTCTGCGAACGCATAGCAGAGAGCGCATCCATATCAACCTGAATCGGCTGGTAGGGCGTTATCGCCTCTGCAAGACCGAGGGGAAACTCGGGAGGGACGAGGATCGGACCGCCTGCCAGTTCCGCTATCACCCGGCCCGTTGCCTTCAGGGGATTTGGCTCTTCCTTCAGAATTTCAAAAAAGCCTGCATCTGCCCGGCTCAGAACGGTGCATGGAGATTCCATGACAGCCCGTTCCACCTCCATTGCAGGAACAACAATGATACCCTCTTCATCTGGGCGTTTCAGGTAGATGATCGGATCGCTCGTCCGAAAAGAGGTCAGGTACCTTGTATTGGCATCTGATGAGGTGCCATATGCGGCATATGCCGCAGAACCGGTAGTTGCCAGAGCCTGATCGAGAGCATCCATTCTATACGTATTTGACATCAGAGAAGATGTATCTTCGGAAAGGGGGCATCGGCATACTGTGATTCGGCACGGGCACGGGCAGCATCTGCACGGGCAATAGAAGCTCCGGCATCCGCTGAGAGCGAATTAGCACTTTCAAGGTACGAGAGGGCTTCTGCTGTGTCTCCCTTCCCCCCTTCTGCGAGATCGAGGTACTGCTTCAGGGAGGCAAGGCGGCCTTTGAATGCGTTCTGTACATTCCACATCTCTTCATCATAGAGACGGAGGTCATAGGCAATCCCGACAGCCCATTCACCACGACTCCCTTCAAGGGTTCCGGCATAGTCTGAGAACCTGCTGACTGCCCCGGTGAGTTCCCAGTGCTTATCTGACAGGTCTGTCAGGAATGCCTCTTCACGTGCAATCTGTGTTCTGAGTGTCCGTTGGTTTGGAGTATCACCGGCAAGCTCGATATTCCAGAGATCGATGCCGATCGTATAGACCAGGAGGTAGTTGTCAAGGGATTCACGATGGGAGGAGATGGAGTGCATGGAGTCATTCCAGAGGGAATCCAGATCATCATCGGAGAGGCAGCCTGCGGTACTGAGGGTTGCCAATACCAGCATGATGAGCCCGACTGTCACCCAGGCAGAAGAATGTACCCGCATATCCTGACAGAAGAGTGGTAATTATCACTATAAATCAATATCTCTTCAATTCAACGGTTTTATCGCCAGCACTCCCTCTGAAGGGTTTCTCCGTGAAAGAGAAGTGTTCCGTGAGGATGAGTTGGGAAGCACCAGAGTGTTGGCATTTGCCCACACCATGCATGTCACAGAGTGGCAGGGCATATATTCTGTGAAACCATATACCTGCATATGGAAGAATCGGCAAAACAGGTCTTCAGGATTAAGTATATTACCGTCGTGATACTTCTCAATATCTTCATATTTGCCGCTGCTGCCACAGTTGCGCTCTTCTTCATTGTTCCGGCGGAGTCAGGTTTCAAAACCCCGGTGCTGATCGTCCTGGCGATAATCGCAGTTCTCTCCGGATTGTTTACGAAGAGGCAGTATACCGCCACAAAGAAATGGCTTGATATTCATGCAAAGCCAGAGGAACCATCTGAATAAGGAAGGGAGCACCTAATACGAAAGTGGGAAGAATGTGGGAAGAAAGAAACCCGGCTGATGCCAGAGGAGATGGGTTTCCGGAAACCGGATTTTCACAAAAGGCTGGAGATGGGCAGGAATGCTTGAAAAACTTCGCGACGAGATTGAACTGATCGAACGGCACCTATCAATAGCCCGTGCGGTTGTCGAGCATGAGCCGATCGGGATCATGAAGCTCGCAGAAGTGCTGAACCAGCCGCAGCACCGGGTGCGGTATTCCCTCCGCGTCCTTGAGCAGATGGGATATATCCGCGCGTCTTCCACGGGGGCATATGCAACCCCGGAGATGAAGGAGATGCTGAAGGGGATCCCGGGGGAACTGGATGCATTCATCCGGGCTCTCGAGGTGATGAAGCGGGGATTGGTTAACAATCTTTAAGTTCTGGCACTGGCAATGTAATTAGGCAACTTGAGTGCCGCCATAACTCAGTTGGTAGAGTGGCTGGCTGTTAACCAGCATGTCACAGGTTCGAGTCCTGTTGGCGGCGTTAATTCATCCTGAAGATGAAGCATACTTCTTTTCAAAAGGTTCATTATCCATCCCATCGATAATTCAAATTAGCTAATGGTCGCAAATTGCGCCTTAATTACAGTTCTATTGCGTTAAGAATTGTAGGTAGCTTAGGATCCACATCCCAGAGGAGAACGCGTAGGTTTACACGAGGGATTTGGATTAGATGACGCTAAACGTGTATGAGCAGGCAATCATCAGGCTCTCAAAGAGATCGCGGAGAGCCCTGAAAATCTAGTAGGTTCAAACAATCTCCGGAATCTCTTTGAAACCAACGAAGAAGTATCAAGAATTATTACATTAGATTGGTCCATCTCCATTCAGAATGAAGGGAACTGATTCTATTCGAAAATAAAGGCATAAAACTTTCGGTAATGTCCTAGTTAACAATACTTAATTATAGTATGAAAAAATATCCTCCACGTGATCTTCCTGTCAATAATACCCTCGGCCATCCCTGGTGTTGTTTTTCCATTCATTTCGTTCATGAAATTCCAATAAAATTGAAATAACTCCAGAGCTGCTTCTAAACGGCATTTCAGTTTTGAAAAGCATTTTGTTTTACGGACCAGTCGACCTACTCGTTCTCGAAAGATACCATTTGAATTTTCGACATCAGTCGTTTCAATTTCCGAGAGGCTGGGAGCGCCTATAACAATGTGCTTCA
>NPID01002029.1_pt1 | contig 72538 bp, 70 predicted proteins | sample 8637491 | NCBI WGS metagenome assembly NPID01 (sample SAMN07420843, study PRJNA396082) | bioreactor metagenome | isolation source: sample BA6 brine-fed electro-methanogenic bioreactor BA | place: Japan: Kochi | collected 2016-06-14 | reverse complement strand
AGGTTTACGGCCGTTCCGTTTACATCCCGGGCTTCCTTGCCTACGGGAGCGGGGCCCTTGTCGATGGGGCGGCCGAGACCGTCAAACACCCTTCCGAGCATCGTATCGGTCACCTCCAGAGAGAGGGGTTCTCCGAGAAAGCGGACCCTGGTGGAAGGAAGGGTCATTCCGCTGGTTCCTTCAAAGACCTGGACCACCACGGTCTCGCGGCTGGTATCGAGAACCATGCCGAGACGGGTCCGTCCCTCTCCATCGACACATTCCACCAGCTCACGGTAGCCGACGGGATGAGTATTCCGCATTATCAGCAAAGGCCCCTGCATGCTGTCCGCACCCAGGTACTGCCGTCCAGAGAGAAGCTGTTTATCGTCCGGCATACATCGACTCCATCTGATCAAAGGCACGGTCGAGCCGCGCTCCAAGTTTATCAAACTGACGTGCTTCGTCATTTGGAATGGTAAATTTCATTTTAATCAGCTCCTGGACCGCTTTCAGCCGGCGAACCTTGGAAAGGGTGGCTCCCCGTTTTATCGACTCCCTTCCCCGGTGCCAGTAGGAAAGGATAAGCTCAAGCATCTTCGCCTGCTTTTCAACCGTGGAATAGCGGTCGACATCGTCGAAGGCATTCTGCTGGAGAAATGCGTTCTTGAAGAGGGTGCACACCTCGATAATGAAACGCTGACTGTCGGGAAGGGCATCGGGACCAACCAGTTTAACCACCTGCTGGAGACGTACCTCCTTCTGAAGAAGGTCCATCATCTCCCGCCGGTTATCTTCCCAGCCCGAACCCACCTGCGCTTCCCACCAGGGAACCAGATCATCCAGATATTCGGAATAGCTGTCCAGCCAGCTGATGGCCGGATAGTGACGGGCATTGGCAAGCTGACGGTCCAGACCCCAGAAGCAGCGTACGAAACGCTTGGTATGCTGGGTAACCGGTTCGGAAAAATCTCCCCCCGGAGGACTGACCGCTCCGATAATGGTAACAGAACCTTCTCCTTCCGAGATGGTGCTCACATAGCCCGCCCGCTCGTAGAACTCTGCAATTCTTGTGGGCAGATAGGCGGGGAAACCCTCCTCCGCCGGCATCTCCTCCATCCGTCCGGAGAGCTCGCGCATCGCCTCTGCCCAGCGGCTGGTCGAATCCGCCATTACCGCAACGTGATAACCCTGATCACGGTAATATTCGGCAAGGGTAACCCCGGTATAGACGCTCGCTTCCCTGGCGGAGACCGGCATATTGCTGGTATTGGCAATCAGGATGGTCCGCTCCATCAGACTGGTTCCCGTTCGCGGGTCCACCAGCCTGGGAAACTCCGTAAGGACGTCGGTCATTTCGTTACCGCGCTCTCCGCATCCTATGTATACGATAATATCGGCATCGCACCACTTGGCAACCGCGTGCTGCGTCATGGTCTTTCCCGTACCGAATCCGCCGGGGATGGCGACGGTACCCCCCTTGGCCAGGGGAAACAGGGTATCGATAACCCGCTGACCCGTAACCAGGGGAATATCCAGCGGTTTTCGTCCCGCCGAGGGTCTGGGAACCCGGATCGGCCAGCGCTGTATCATGCTTACGGGATGGACCATCCCCCCCTCGTCCTTCAGGGAGACGATTTCATGGTCAACCGTGTAATCCCCCTCGGGAGCAATCTCCGCGACGGTTCCCGAGAGATGCGGATGGAGAAGTATGCGGTGCTCCACCCTTTCGCTCTCCTGCACGGTTCCGAGGAGAGCGCCCCCTGAAACCGTATCTCCTTCGGAACAGGCAGGAACAAAGTGCCAGCTGCGTTTCCGGTCCAGGGCGGGCTCTTCTATGCCCCGCTCAATGTAGGTTCCGCAGATATCGCGGATTCTCTCCAACGGACGCTGAATTCCGTCATAGATGGTGCCGATCAGCCCGGGCCCCAGTTCCACCGAAAGCGGAAGAGCACTTCCGTAAATGGGCGCCCCCGGCGCTATGCCGGTCGTATCCTCATACACCTGAAGAGTAGCCTTCCTGCCGTGAAGTTTTATCACCTCCCCGACCAGGCGGGCCTCTCCCACGTGGACCAGCTCCATCATCATTGCGTCGCTTATGCCTTCGGCCTCTATGACGGGTCCGTTGACCCTTCCTACCGTTCCGATTATCCGTTCGCTCATTGCTCAAGCTCCCGGTCGATCATTCTGCGAAGCTCTGTTTCCATTCTGCGTATCCTTGCTTCCATGCTGTTGTCGAAGACGATGCGTCCTTCCCGGTCGCTTACCACGACGCCGAGGCGCCCCGAGATGATGGATGATATTGCTTTATTCTCTTCATCCGCAAGGGAAAGCCGCACTCCCGACAGCTCCGAGGCACGTTTGAGCATATCCGGACCGATCAGTTCCCGCTCTTTTCTGCCGGGATATACAAGCCCCTCATCCGAACCGATCCCCCGTGCCGCTTCCGTCAGCCAGGAAAGGAGAATCTCCGGATACTCCTTCTTTTCGGGCAGCTGCTGAAGCTCTCTACGGATGGAGACCATTATCTCTTTTCTAAGCTCATCACGCGTCTTGAGGTGGATTTTCTTCACCTCCGACTCGACGGTCCGAGCCTCCCGTTCGGCAATCTGGCGCGCCCGCTCTTCACCCTTCTCCCGTGCCTGCTTGAGGATTCCCGCCGCACGGTTCTGAGCTCCCCGGATACTTTCCTCCGCCCGCTTTTTTGCATCTTCAACAAGAGTCCGGGCTTCCTTCAGAGCATCCTGTTCTATTCCTTCTATAAGAGCCTCAGCCATTGATTATCTCCCAGCTATAACTTGATTCCAATCGCCTGGTTAACCAGCTCCCGCAGCGTTTTCCTTCCCTCGGTCGGACCATTTCTGTCCGGTATCTCCAGAATGAGAGGGAAACGGTTGGAGAACGTAAGCTCGTCCACCCTTGTCCGGATGGTCCCCGCCACGGTTTCGGTGATGATGATAATGCCGGTATCGCTATCCTTCAGCGCTTCGGTAAGGGCGGCATCCGCGGAGGCGGCATCTTCGACACTCCTTCCCCGGACGCCTACCATTCCAAAGCCCAGAACGGTATCTTCATCACCGATAACAAAATAGTCCATAATCGCCGGCTATATCTTCCCGAGAATCATGAGGGCCGTTATAAAACCAAAGACCACAAGACCTTCGGCGAGGGCGATAAAGATAAGCGCCTGACCCGCGAGTTCCGGTTTTTCACCTATGGTTCCCATGGCCGCGGCTCCTACGCTGGCAATCGCAATCCCCGCACCGATGGCACCCAGACCGAAGGCTATTGCCGCGGCCACCAGGCCGAACTTCTGGACGCTTGCCCTCTCTGCCGTAAGGACCACCGTTTCCGTCTCAGCGGCCTGCCCGAATACTGAAGTTGAAAAAAACATTCCCGTTACCAGAAGAACCATAACCAGAATTACGATACTTGCCCGTATTTTCGTTGCCATACAATACTCCTTGCTCTGCATTGTTTAATTTTTCAGAGAAACCGGGGCATACGCACGCCCCGAACCGTCAAAGTACTTTGAAAAGAACTCATAATAATTAAGCCGGAGGGACTGTATCCCCGCCGACAAACCTTCAAGACCGATAACAAGAACATTCCCCAGAATCAGGATAATAACGGACCAGAGCGAATACCCTCCGGGCCCCGCCGCCATATCGGCGATCTGAAAAAATGCCACCATGAGGGAAACATGGGCTATACCCAGACCGGCCACCCGCATAAAGGAGAGGGTATTTGAAAGGTAGCCGGAAAATATTTCCAGCAGCTCCACGATCCATTCCATGATCAGGTTTACGGCAGTCATAGCTCCGAAACGCTCACCCCGGTGATGGTGACGCCATTCCAGAACAGGTTTTGCCGCCATAAGCAGGGCGGGAACTCCGAGAACGAGGGCAAGGGTGCCGGAAGGGGGAAGTCCCCGGTAATCATGGCGGACAAAGTAGAAGGCACACCAGGTACCCGCACCGTACATCCAGCCGCCGACCAGGCCTCCCTTGTCCAGAATAAGTCCAAGCCAGTCCCGCTTTGTAAAACGGTTGTACCAGTTCAGAACAAGGCCCAGTCCGATCACTATTATACCGAAATAGATGGTCACCAGCAGAATATCCGTTATTGTTTTTATATCCCCGGTTCCTGAATGGCCGTTTACAATACCGTGATAGTCAAACCAGAGGGGCGGAAAAAGCGGCATTCCGAATACTGATCCGAAGAGCACCCCCGCAACCATTGCCGAAACTCCGCACCAGCGGAAGAGAGGGAAAAGGAAGCTCTCTTTCTTTCCCTTCCTCTTTGCCAGAAGGCTGCCGCCCAGACCGGCAAGAAAAACAACCGCACCGTGTCCCAGATCGCCGAACATGAGTCCGAACATGGCGCAGTAAAACAGGGCGACAAATATGGTGGGGTCTACGGTACCGTAAGCGGGAATTGCAAAATTGGTGACCAGTTTCTCAAAGGGTTTAAGCCAGCCGGGATTGTTCATGATCACCGGCACCTTTCCCGGAAGTTCTTCACCATCCCCGGAGAGCGGATTCCGCCATTCCAGGTAGCAGCGGTTTTCCGTAATCTTTTTCAGGGAAGCATCAAGCTCTTTCTCCCGGGAGGAAGGTACCCAGCCCGAAAAGATAAAGGTCCGCGCAGTCTTGCCGTAGCTGCTTCGAAGCGTCCCCGAAAGCTCGCTTATTCTCAGCTCCTTCCAGAGCTTAAGCAGCTCATCTTTCTTTGATTCGACGCTTTCCCGCGCCCTGGATTCAAGCTCACGATTCTGAACTTCAAGCTCTTCCACTTTCCGTGCCAGCTCACGATCGGCATCATCATCGACCGGGCTCTCCCGGTCCGGCCCGGTGGAAACAGCCTCCCGCCAGCCGTAGGTATCAAGGAGAGAAGCCACGGCCTTTTCGTCCCGCTTGAGGGTAAGAAGAACCGACCCGTCCAGCCAGGCGGAAGGATAGTGCCCGAGGGCCGCCCGGAACTCATCCTCTTTTCCCGGTGCGGGCGATCCGGTACGGATGGTGAGAAAGCGATGATTCTGCTCCCCCCCGGGTTCGGAATCGCTCCGCGGCAGATGCCGTCTAAGCTCTTTGGTCCGGTTAAGCTCCTGGCTTACCCGCCGCTGCTCCTCCCGGATCTTCTGGATCCTGACGGCCACCTTGTCCAGATGCCGCTCGGTCTCGTCCATGGAGGCGCTGAACCCCTCATCGGCGGAATCGAAGACCGCAAGTTCCACCGGGTGCCGGCCGATAACGCTGAAAAAGGTTTCAATCCTTTCCCGGAGTTTTGCCGCCTTGCGCTGATCCGCTTCCTGATAGACCGGTTCAAGATCATTTTTCCACTCCGCCTTGATATCCTGAAAGGAAACCATATCAAGTACGCCGAGACGAAGCAGTTCCCGTGTTGCCGCTTTGCTGTCTGAATCGAGAACGGCACCTGTCAGATGCCGCATTTTTCCGGTTAAAATCATAGCCACTCCCTCATCCGGTTCCGGGAAACTCCGTAATAGTGTGCGTTCAAAAGAGAAACCACCGTACCAATCTCTTTTCTTTTGAGAAAGATATAGGCGAGAATGATTCCGACGGTAAAGGGATAGCCCTTGAGAAGCCGCATGGTCTCATCACGCCGGATCTGCCGGAGGATATCCTCGATAACTTCAAGATTCCCTCCAACCGATGAATAGCGGCCCGACAGAAGAACAGCGACCGCATCTTCACCTTTCCTGGTGGAGACAGCCTTATCGAGCAGCTCGGAAGAGAAGGAGCCCCCGGGGATAATGATATGCCACTCCCTTCTCTGCTCCGGGGGATAGAAAAAAGCGAGACGCGCAATACGGTCAACATTCCTCAGATCAATCTCCACCGCGATAATCCTGAGGGCTATCTCCCTATCCCGTTTTCCGAGGCCTTCGGCTGCCTCGAGAAGAGTACGGTAAAAATAAAGATCAAGATCGGTCTCAAAACGAAAGAGGTGGGCATTGGTTTCAATGTCGGTCCTGTTTTCCCCGAGAATTTCGCCGTAGGGTGTGGAGGAGAGCTCTTCCAGTAGAAGATCGAAGTTTTCGGCATTTATTACACCGTCGATGGAGAAAGAATTGACAATGGTTTTCTGATAAAGATAACCGGCCTCGCCGCCGATGCTTCTCCGTTTCAGGTGGGAATCGAACCAGAGACGGACGCAGTTGCGCACTATGTCTACTTCATAGCGCAGAAGCAGCGCCTCCAGAAACTCTTTCAGCTCGCCGTCAAGGTAACGGCCGAGCTCCGCTACTGTTCCTATTTCACGTCTCCACAGGGCAGCTTCCACCGCCTTGAGGTCCCCGCTTGTCTCGTATATTGCAGCCTCTTCGGCGTAGGGTGTCTGCTTAAGAAGCTGAACCGCCTCAAAAAGCGTCGGGGCTTCCCTCAGCCGACCGAGCATCTTCTCATCCAGAAGCTTGCTCAGCCTGCTGCGCAGTTTTGCGTTGATGAATCCGTATTCTCTGACCGGGTTTGACAAGGGTGTCAGGCTCCTTCCCCTTGAATGATCATTCCGACAGCTGCCCGGATGACCGGTTCGAAGCGGCCTTTCATTCCCTCACGGAACTGCCCGGCTTCGCTCCGGGCTGAGGCAAAGCGCTCTTCCCGGATCTTTCTGCCTTCCGCCTCGGCCTGCCTGACGGCTTCCTCAACTATTCCGGCGGCTTCAAGCCTGGCGTTCTCGATAATGACGGAGGATTTCCTGTCGGCATCACTTTGAATTCTGGCCGCTTCCTCACGGGCACGGGCGACCCGTTCGGCGGCCTGCTTTTCAGTTTCAAGCACTTTTTCAACAAGCTCTTTCATGACTGTGCAGTATATCCCTGCATTACTTTTTAGGAAAGGTCTCCCCCGTCAACTTCCGATACAAGTGCTTCAAAAAGGGTTATTACATCCTGGTTCATCTTCCGGAGGCTCGCAGACAGCTTCTTTGCTATCTGCATAAGAACCCTGAAGCCGAGCTCATAGTTTTCTTCGCACACCGACTGGAAATTTTTCCGCGTCAGACAGATCAAATCGCAGTCGCTCTCGGCAATTACCGTGGCGGACCGCCGGTCGCTGTCTATGAGGGCAAGCTCGCCGAAATAGACATTCTCGCTCTCCTTCAGGATAACCACCGTGTACGGCTCGTTCTGCAGGGTGGTTTTTACAATCCGCACGCTTCCCTGCATCATGATAAAAAGGGTATCTCCTTCATCTCCTTCCCTGATTATCACTTCCCCGGCGCCTACCTTCCGCCTGCTTGTTACCGAAATAATCTTGTCGATAACCTTGGGTCTGTCGGCAAATGAGGAAAAAAGCGCAATCTGTTTCAGGCGTTCGAGTTCATTCATACGGCGGCTCCGCTTTCATGGCTCAGCTCCACGACAATTGCACGGGAGTTTTTCTTTACCGTATAGGCTCTCCCGGGATTGAGAACCGACTTGTTGGGAACCAGCTGTTTCACCGCCTTCAGGTTGACGATAAGCCTGCTTATGTCGGGAGTCATCTGTGCCTCATTCAGGGCCTCTTTTTTCCGGTAGTAGAAGTTGCCCGTATTCTCCAGAAGGCCGATCACTATGGAACCGTATGTCACGTTCATGTGATCGGAAAGCTCTCCGAAGCTTTTGCCTTCAAGATCGGCCGGTATGGTCTTGGTTTTCAGTCCGCTTCGCGCCTTTGTGGAAAGCAGATCCGTGACAATGTGGCTTACCCCGGAAGCACTCGAGGCGTTTGCCAGGATCAGCTTCGAATATTCACGGCTCAGGATGATCTCATCACAGTTTGCCAGACGAAGATACTTCTCAAACTTCTCATCCAGGAGCTCCGCGCATACGTATACCCGCTTTGAGATCGATTCGATGGTAAGCACACCCATTACCGTGCGGGAGTCTATCTCCTGAAGAGAGTATTCATGACTCTGATCGGCAAGAAGCATGACCCGCCGCGCCTCCTGTATATTCGCACGCCTGAGGGTCTCCTCCTCAATATAATCGCCGCTTATGTAATTGATCCCCTTGAAAGCGGGATTGTTTAAGATTCCCTGCATCCTTTCCGAGCCGATGGAGTTGATAAGAACGATACCCGAGGGATCGATGTCCGGGTTTACCGCGAGAATTCCTTCGACAACCTTATCGAGCTCCTTCCGCCATCCGCATATGATAAAATGGTTTTGAATATTTCTGAGATTGAGCAAACCTTCCCTCCTCTTCATCTGCTGATCGACAAGAAACGACGCAATCTGTCCGGTCACTGCGGCGACAAGAACGACTCCCATACCCATAAGAAGGAGACCGACGATCCGTCCCCCGACGGTAATGGGGGTCTTGTCTCCATAACCTACCGTTGTGACCGTAACAATCGCATACCAGAAGGCGTCCCAGACATTGGCAAACTGATCATTTTTTGAGAGTTCAAAAGCGGTGATGCCCGCCATGGATGCCAGAATGAGAAATACAAGAAAAAGACCGACCTTGAAGGGCACCGAATCCACCGAATGGCGCAGCCAGTTCATCCGGCGCCGCCTGCGCCGGCTCTGCTCGGCAAGGTGCTTCTCTCTGCGATCTTCTTCGGCCACCTGCATCAGGATTTCCCGTGTTTCCTTGTTATCCAAAAAAGACTCCTCTTCCACCTTATCGGCAGAAAGGAGTCTTTAAAAAAGCGGTAATAAGGGATTTTGACGCTGCTAAAGAGCCCCGGCGGCCCTGCGCACGGCCCGAAAGCTTTCCTCCGGAATATAGGAGGCGATGCTGTTGCCGCTTCCGAGAGCATAGCCTCCCCGTTCGGAGGTCTGATCAAGGAGCTTCCGGCTGCGCTCTTCAATCTCCGCCGGGGTGCTGCGGACAAGAAAATCGACGTCCAGACCTCCGAGCACCGCGATCCGTCCCTGGAGTACTTCGTACGCCTTTTCGACCGGAAGGATCAGATCCTCGAAGGAGTGCTTTGCATCGAATTTCAAGTCTTCAATAATATCCTCCATGAGCGTCGAATAGAGGTTGCCGCAGGAGTGAAGGATTGCCGGTTTGCCGGCCCGGTGGGCCAGTGCGACAATTTCACGCACATGGGGGAAAATAAGCCGCCGGATATCGTCCGGTGCTATCATCGGTCCGGTGTTGAATCCCCAGTCATCATTGTAAATGACGGCGCCGACACTGTCGTGAACGACGGCACGGCGGTAATAGCGCACAAAGCGGGAGCCGACTGCCTCGAAGAGCTTCTCCACCAGAGAGGGATTATCCGATAAAAGGTAGCAGAGCCTCTCGTAGCCCGTAAGCTGAGTCACGATCTCAAGGATACCGCCCTGTCCGTTTATAATGAGCTTCATCCCGTCGGGAAGATAAGCGCCAAGACTCTTCAGATGAGCATCGTCGAAGGCTTCCGGTTCGCACCAGGGGAAAGAAGCGAAGCTTGCTTCGTCAAAAATATGAGTCCCTTCATTGAGCGAGACCGTTTCCGCGGGACCCTTGCCCTGTATCACGTTATGCATTACATCAAAGGCCGAGGCGGGAACCGTTGCGTGGTCGTAACCGGCGGCCTTGAAGGCGTCTATTATTATGGTACCCCGGGTATGAAGATCCTCGAGGTTCGGCCAGGCGGCATTCCGGGGAATGGGACGCCCCGCAAAACGTTCATATACCTCATCATCAAAGAAGAACTCGAAGAGCACCGGCCGGTCAGGCCGCTTTCCTTCAAGCACTTTTAAAAGCTCGGTAAAATCGGGTTCGTGTTTCATACACACATATTAGCCCGCGAAAGGATGGGACGCTACCGCCGCTTGTGCTCAGTTTTCGTCATCTTTTGCTGTCGCTGCCAGCTTTCTGAATGCAAGAGGACTCATCCCCGTCAAGCGGCGGAACACCCTGAGCAGATGGTCGTGACTGGAAAAACCCGTCTGAACAGCAATCTCTCCCACAGGAAGATCTCCGTCTGCCAGCAGTCTACGTGCTTCCTGCACCCTTATTTCCGATACATAAGCGGAGAATGTCCGTCCGCTGATTCGTTTGAAGACCCTGCAGAAGTGCCAGTAACTCAGCCCCACAAGATCCGCAGCCCGCCTGTCGCTCCATTGTTCACCGAACGAAGTCTCAAGCATGCTGAAAAGGGGAAAAAACCTGCTGCTTTCCGCAGGCGAGACCGGAGATGGAGTACCGATCATTCCCAGACGGGCAAGGCGGCCGAAGGCCCGGTAGACATTCCCCCTGACCGCCAGTTCGAAGCCCGGAAAACCAGCTTCCCAGGCTTCGACCATCTCACCGACTATCCCGGCAAGATCGTCGTCCGAACCGGAAACCCAGGGCGCGCCGCCATCCGCTTCAAAGAGGGGGAAGATAAAACGGAGACCGCTTTCACTGCCCGGGAGGGAAGAAAAACAGGCCCGTTGAATCTTTACTACAAGGCAGAATCCGGTACCGTCCCCCGAAAAGGCATGGACAGCACCGGGCCGCAGCAGGATAAAGCTGCCAGGCTCCAGTTCAAGGCTCCGTCCGGCAGCCGAGACGCTCACCCGTCCACGGGAGACGACCACCAGTTCCAGATCATCGTGCCAGTGTGCGGGAACATGACGCACCTCCCGGTTTACCAGTAGCCGGTAGGGATAACCCTCACGCTCACCGTACCACAGCTCCTCGAAGCCGCCGGGCATTCAGCCTTTCTCAGCTGCTGCTTCTGACGGACTCGATGATAACCGGTTTCTCAGGACGGCTGGCGCTGTCGACGGGAAGCGCACCGATCTTTTCCACCACATCCATGCCGGAAACAACCTTACCGAAAACGGTATGTTTACCTGTCAGCCAGGGAGTGTCTGCCAGGTTGATGAAGAACTGGCTGCCGTTCGTATCCGGTCCGCTGTTGGCCATGGCCAGATATCCTTTTTGAGGGGGAACCGAAGCGAGTCCCTCTTTATAGCTGTAACCCATATTTTCATAGGCTTCCTTGATGCTCATTTCATCGATCTTTTTCCGGACCTCATCCATGCGGCTGTCAAGTTCTTCCTGACTGTCGATGCCGAGACTCCTGAGCATGGGTGATACAATGCGCTGATTGAAATCGTCCTGACTTCGGAGCATGAGCCACTGATGGGGTGCCCCGTCGGAACCGAAGGCTCTCATGGTATCCAGTCCCAGAGCTTCCGCATCCATCTCGTCCGCGAACTTGTAGCCGGGATCGCCGGTGCCGTCGCCTTTCGGACATCCCCCCTGGATCATAAAACCCTCGATAACCCGGTGAAACACCAGACCATCGTAAAAGTTCCCTTTTTTCTTCTCGCCCGTCTTCGGATCGGTATACTCTTTCCGTCCCTCCGCAAGGCCGAGGAAATTCTCTACCGTTTCGGGAGCCGCATCCTTGAACAGCTCTACCTCTATGGTTCCGTAATTTGTCTTAATCGTAGCCAAAACTCTTTCTCCTTCTTTCTCGATCGCGCCAATACCGGCGGACACCGCAAACAGCAGAATCCCGGCCGTTACTGCCTTCATAATGTGTATGTATCCATTTTTGAGTAACTGCATCCCGTTATGCTAACGGATAATAAAGTGAATGATAAGCCCCCTCCATACTTTCCCATTGCGGCATCGGCCGCAGTTCTGATATATTACTCCCATGGAAGAGTTCACCCTGTACGGAGAACCGACACCGCCCTTTGAGGCCGACCTGCCCGAGTTCCTGCCCGGCTATCTGCTTATTGCGGAATCCAACCTCACGGACCCCAATTTTTCACAGACCGCCGTGTATCTTATCAATCATGACGAGAACGGGGCCATGGGGCTGGTAATTAACCGGCCGTGCACGACGGTTCTGGGTGATGCGGTGGAGGAGCTGGCCGACACGCCATGGCGGGAAGAGCTTATCTTTATCGGCGGTCCCGTGCAGCAGTATTTCGTCTTTGTGCTCCATTCGGGTTTGCCCGGAGGAAGCAAAAGCGCGGCGGCCATCGAGGCTTCACCGGGTGTTATTTTCGAACCGGATTTCAATGTAGTCAGACCCGCCCTCACCTATCCTGTCCGTCCGGGTTTCCATACGAGGTTTATCGTGGGGTATGCGGGATGGTCTCCCGGGCAGCTGGAAGAGGAACTGGAGAGAAAAGACTGGGCAGTAATACCCGGATCCCCGGAACTGGTCTTCTCCCAGGACCCGCTGACCGTATGGAGATCGGCCCTCCGCCGCAAGGGGGGAATCCACTGGATTGCCGCCGAGACCGGATTTATGCCGTCAATAAACTAGCTCTTGTCTCATGCCTGTTCGGTGCTCAAGTCTGCTCGGTATGCCTTGCAAAAATAAAGAGAAGATCACTCAGTCTGTTCAGGTAGTTCTGTCCCGTGGAAAGGTGGCCCAGATAGCCGCTTCTTATGCAGGTGACAAGTCTCCGCTCGGCCCGGCGGCATATGGTACGGGCTATATCCAGGCGGGCCGAATGGAGACCGGTACCGGGAACGATAAATGCGCTTCCGATCTCCGTCTTTGAAAGATAAAGGCCTTCCATGGTCTCAAGGTTTTCTACATCATCCTGTGTAAGATGTGTGAGTTTTTTATAGAGGGGATCCCGGACCGGAGTCGCGATTTCGGCGGACAGCCGCATAAGGGTCCGCTGAATATCGCTAAGCTCTTCCTCCATACGGGGAAACGAAACGCCCTTATCCGCCCGTACCTCCGCCTTTACAAGGCCGATCCAGCTGCTGAGCTCATCGATATCCCCCAGCGCCTCGAATACCGCATCATCCTTTACCCTGCGTTCTCCGTTATAGAGTGAGCTCTCTCCCCGGTCTCCGCCCCTGGTTGTAACCCTTTCGAATTCCATCATGCCCCATGGTACTCTCCAGCCCTTCGGCGGTCAAGCAGACGGATTTCCGATGTCTCTTCGAAACCGCATTCCATTGAAGAAGACCCCGCTCATGCCCTTGTAAGAGGCTGCCCTCGCCTTTTCGGGCGTATCCGCCCAGGCTGTGGCCGAGAGCACCCTGCCTCCGGTGCTTATCAGTTTTCCCGGACTCCTGCCGCTGTCTGTTCCTTTCGGTTCCGCTCCGTTCAGTTCCGCTCCGGCAATAAAAATGTGAAACATATCTGCCGAAGGAGGAAGTTTCTCAATAATTCTGCCGCTGACAGGAGCTTCAGGGTAGCCTTCCGAAACGGCAGCGACGCTGCAGGCGTGACAGGGAGCGGGATGGCAGAGCTCCTTTGACAGACAGCCTTCTGCGCAGGAGAGGAGCAGTCGGGCGAAGGAATCGGGAAGCAGGGGCATAAGGGACTGAGTCTCGGGGTCGCCGAAACGGACATTGTACTCCAGCAGTTTCGGGCCGGCAGGGGTCAGCATCAACCCGAAAAAGATGACTCCGCGGAAGGGAAGTCCGTCCCGTCTCAGACCCGAGAGGGTCGGTTCGAGAATATCAGCGGTAAAAGCCTTCCTTACCGCATCGGTACATTCCGGAGCGGGTGCGATGGAGCCCATGCCGCCGGTGTTTCCTCCGCGGTCACCGTCAAAGGCGCGCTTGTAATCCCTGGCGGAGGGCAGAAGGAGGCTGTCCACCCCGTCGGTCAGAACAAAGAGGGAAATCTCCGGTCCTTCAAGGAGTTCTTCGATTACCACCTTGTGTCCGGCCTCTCCGAAGGTTCCGCCGAAACAGCTTCGAAGGGCCGATTCGACCTCCTCCCTGGTCCCGCAGATAAGTACGCCCTTTCCGGCGGCTATCCCGTCGGCCTTCACGGCCGCCTGCCAGCCGAGACTGCGGGCGAATTCCACCGCTTCGCCGTACCGGTTTCCGTCAAAGACCGAATATGCGGCGGTGGCTACCCCGTGGCGCTTCATGAATTCTTTGGCAAAGGCCTTGCTGCCCTCGAGCCGGGCGCTTCCGGCATCGGGACCGAAGACCGGGAAGCCCGCGGACCGGAGCCGGTCGGCCAGTCCCGCGACGAGCGGCACTTCCGGTCCTATGACCACAAGGTTTATCCTGCACTTCCGCAGAAGGGAAATCAGTTCTTCATTATCGGCGGGCAGAGGCAGATTCGTACATCCCTCCAGAGTTGCAGTCCCGCCGTTTCCGGGAAGAGCGCACACCGATCCGCATGCTCCATCCCTCAGGAGATTCCAGCACAGGGCGTGCTCCCGTCCTCCGGAACCAATTACGGCTGCCCGTATAAGCTCCGTCTCCCCTTCCGTCTTCCCATCAATTTCCGCAGCCAGACGGTTGATAACACCGGTCAGAAGCGGTTTCTCTTCCGCCTCAACACGCCGGGCCAGACTTGCGGCATCATCGGAAGGGAAAACGGGGACCCTGCGCCGCCCGATAATCGCTCCGCTGTCCACTCCGGCATCCACAAAATGAACGCTGCAGCCGCTGAAAGGAAGTCCGGAGGCGATAAGCGCCCGGTGAACCGCCATGCCGTACATACCCTTCCCGCCGAAATCGGGAAGCAGGGCCGGGTGAATGTTGATTATCCTGCCCCGGAAGCTTGAGAGCAGGGGTTCGGTAAGGATCGATAGAAAACCGGCGCAGACCAGAAGGTCGGTCCTTCCCCTCAGCGCCTCCTCGATCCTCCTGCTCAGCTCCCCTTCCCCGGCCTTCCGGTCAAGTTTCAGAACCGGAATGCCGCGGTCCAGGGCAAGGCTTTCGGCTCCCGTTCCCTCACGGTCAACCACAAGCCTGACTATATCGGCTTCGAGAAATCCGCTTTCCCGTGCATTCAGCAGGTACTCAAAAGTGGACCCCCTGCCCGAGGCCAGAACCGCTATTGAAGCCATAAGCGCTCCCCGCTGCCGTCGCAGCTGATAACCGTCCCGATCCTTCCCGCCGCCGTACCGGAAGCCGCCAGCCGGTCAATAAGCGCACGTTCATCCCCGGGAGAGACACAGAGAACCATTCCCGTTCCCATGTTGAAGGTCCGGAACATCTCTTCTTCCGCAATACCGAGGGAGGCCAGATAATCGAAGATCGGCGGGATGCGCAGCAGGCTCTTTTCCACATGGGCGCAGAGCCCTTCCGGAAGCGCCCGGGGAATGTTTTCGAAAAGCCCGCCTCCGGTAATGTGGGCCATTCCCCGGACCAGGCCCGCTTCGATAAGCGGCCTCAGGGCCTCAACATAGATCCGGGTCGGCTCAAGGAGGAGGTCACCGAGCTCCCTGCCCCCGATTTTCCTTCCGAAACGGTCAGCCCTCTCGCCTTCGGTGGCCTTGCGGATGAGGGAGAAACCGTTGGAATGGGGTCCGCTGGACTCCAGCCCGATAAGCAGATCTCCGGCACGGACCCGGGATCCGTCTATTATCTTATCCCGTTCCACCACTCCCACGGCAAATCCGGCTATATCGAAATCTTCGGGGCGGTAGATTCCGGGCATTTCCGCGGTTTCTCCCCCCACAAGGGCGCAGCCGGCCTGGATGCATCCGCGGGAAACGCCCTCCACAAGGCGCGCCATCTTCTCCGCCTTGAGCTTTCCGGCGGCCAGGTAATCGAGGAAAAAGAGCGGACGGGCGCCGTGACAGAGAATGTCGTTTACACACATGGCCACGCAGTCGATTCCTATCCCCTCCAGGCGGTCCAGGAACTGTGCCAGCTCCAGCTTGGTTCCCACACCGTCGGTTCCCGAAACCAGTACCGGCTCGGTATAGCCGGAGAGTGCATAGAGGCTGCCGAAACTTCCCACTCCCGCAAGAACACCGTCTCCGGGACGGCGGGTGCGCTCGCAGCTTTCGCGGATAAGAGAGACCGTCCTGTAGCCCTCTTCCCGGTCCACCCCGGCATCGCGGTAATCAATCTCAGACATGCCCTTCCACCTCCGTCGGCAGGGGAGCTCCCACCGGGTAGACCCCCGCAAAACAGCCGGTACAGAATCGCGAGGTTCCCGCGAGCGCCTCCATAAGCCCGTCGATCGACAGAAAGGCCATGGAGTCGGCGTCTATCTGCTTTGTCAGTTCGCCTATTTCGTAGCGGTTGCTGATGAGTTCGCTGCGGTAGGGGGTGTCGATCCCGAAGTAGCAGGGATAGGCGACCGGAGGGGCGGCAATCCGGATATGCACCTCCGTGGCTCCCGCACCCCGCAGCTTGGCCACCAGGGAGCGCATGGTTGTCCCGCGGACGATGGAATCGTCTATCAGAACGATCCGCTTCCCGTACACCGCCTCCTTCAGGGCGTTGTGTTTCAGGGCGACCCGCCTCTCACGGTCCTCCTGATCCGGAGCAATGAAGGAACGGCCGACATAGCGGTTCTTGACCAGGGCCATCCCGTAGGGGATTCCCGAGGCCTCGCTGAATCCCGCAGCGGCGGGAATTCCCGAATCGGGGACCCCGGATACCAGATCGGCCTCGACGGGGGCTTCCTGAAAGAGTTTCCTCCCCGAACGCACCCGGGCACCGTAGACCCCGATTCCGTCTATGACCGAATCGGGACGGGCAAAATAGATGTATTCGAAACTGCAGGTCCTGGTTTCGGTTTTCTCTTCCCGGTTGCTTCCGGAAATACCATCACGGTCGGCGACCACGATTTCCCCGGGCTGAACGTCCCGCAGGAATGCGGCGCCAACAGCGTCGAGGGCGCAGGTTTCCGAGGAGACCACCCAGTATCCGTCGGTCTCCCCGACGCAGAGGGGACGTATCCCGTTCTTGTCCCGGGCCGCTATGAGCATGCCCCCGGTCATTACCACCAGGGCATAGGAGCCCTGAACGGTACGTATGGCGTCCCGGACCGCCTCCAGGGCGCTTTTTTTGGGAAGACTCCTGGCAATGAGGTTAAGCATCACCTCCGAATCACTCTCGGTGCGGAAAAGGCTTCCGCCATCCTCCAGCAGCTCCCTCAGAATGGCCGAGTTCACCAGGTTCCCGTTGTGAGCGAGGGCGACCGCCCCCTTCCTGGAATGTCCGACCAGGGGCTGGGCGTTCTCGATCCCGCTGCCCCCCGTGGTGGAGTAGCGGACATGGCCAAGGGCTATTCCGGCCTCCCCGGAGGAAAGCCGGGCGGGCTCTCCCGTCTCGATGAGCGAAGTAACCAGCCCCGCTGCCCTGGCAAGTTCCAGGCGGTCCGGATCCTCGAATCCGCCGAGAGCTATTCCGGCACTTTCCTGCCCCCGGTGCTGAAGGGCAGTAAGCCCTCCGAGCACCAGTTCGACGGGGTTTTTGCGCGATTCCGCATTCCCCTTTGCGCAGACCGCAAAGACGCCGCACTCTTCATGCAGCTTGTCGGGAAGCGGGCCGCGGCTATCGGGCATCTTCCAGCCTCGAAAGAATTTCCCGGTACGCCTCTTCAACCGAACCCAGGTCGCGGCGGAAGCGGTCCTTGTCCAGCTTCTTTCCCGTCGCGGCGTCCCAGAAACGGCAGGTATCGGGGCTTATTTCGTCGGCGAGAAGAAGCTTTTCACCCGCCTTTCCGAACTCCAGCTTGAAATCGATAAGTTCGATCCCCATTTTCAGAAAAAAGGCGCCGAGAACCCGGTTTACCTTGTCGGCCATCCCGTAGATCTCCTTCAGCTCTTCGAAGCTGGTCAGACCTATGGCAACGGCATGATGATCGTTTATGAGCGGATCCCCCAGATCATCTCTTTTGTAGCTTATTTCGAAGACCGTGGTTTTCAGTTCCATGCCTTCCTCAAGCCCGAGACGCTTCGCCATGCTTCCCGCGGCCCGGTTGCGTACGATAACCTCGACAGGGACAATCTCCACCTTCCTGCACAGCTGTTCACGGGGGCTCAGTTTTTTTATAAAATGGTTTTCAATCCCTTCCTTTGCAAGCAGTTCGAAAAGAATGGAGGTGATGGCATTGTTCATTTCGCCCTTCCCGCTTATGGTCCCCTTCTTTTCGCCGTTGAACGCGGTTGCGTCATCCTTGTACTCCACCAGCACCGTCTGCGGATCTTCGGTCGCGTAGAGTTTTTTCGCCTTTCCTTCGTACAGAAGTTTTCCCTTCATTACAGAACCTCTCCCTGTTCATCTGAAAGCAGAGCATGCTTCCGTTCTTCGATATATTCCGCCAGCTTTGACCTGACGGACCCGTCGTGCACGGCTATCATCCTCGCCGCGAGAAGCGCGGCATTGATGCCATTGTCCAGTCCCACTACCGCAACGGGAACACCGCCGGGCATCTGCAGCATCGAGAGCACCGCATCCAGTCCTTCCAGGGCGGAGGCCGGAGTTTTGAGGGGGACCCCGATTACCGGGATAAGGGTCTTTGAGGCGATAACGCCCGCCAGGTGGGCCGAGAGCCCCGCCGCGGCGATAATTGCCGTACACCCTCTTCCCTGAAGGGCCGAAAGATAGGCATCAAGAGCTTCCGGTGTGCGGTGAGCCGAAAGCACCTTCGCCTCCCATTCGATGCCGAAACGGCTCAGAAGCGCGGACCCCGTTTTCAGTTTCGGGGCATCCGAACGGCTTCCCATAATGATTGCTACCATCTGTGTTCCTCCTGTCGAAATCAGCGGAAATAGTCCAGCCCGGCACGAAAAATCGTAGGCCGGCCTGCTCCGGGTATATTCTTTGCCACATGACGGCCGAAGCGTTCGCTGTGGCCCATTTTGCCGAGAATGCGCCCGTCGGGGCTCAGGAGCGCTTCAACACCCCCCATGGATCCGTTCGGGTTATCGGGATAGGTTTCGGTGGGCTTTCCCTCTCCGTCGCAGTAACGGAAGGGAATCTGTCCCCTGCGCTCCAGGTGGGCAAGAAGCTCCGGGGCTGCTGTAAAACGTCCCTCTCCATGGGAGACGGGCATTACCTGCACCTCTCCAGGAGCGGAGAGGCTCATCCATGGTCCAAGTGCGGAGGTGCAGACGGTCCCGCAGTAGCGTGACACATGCCTGCCGATGGCATTGTGGTCTAGCACCGGATCACCCTCCTTCCGCGGCTGCACCCTGCCGTGGGGAAGGAGTCCGGAGCGGACGAGAGCCTGGAAGCCGTTGCAGATTCCCAGCATAAGGCCGTCCCGGTTTTCCAGGAGGTCCGAGAGGGCATCGGCGATGCGGGGATGGCTGAGGACCGCCGCAATATACTTTGCCGATCCGTCCGGTTCATCCCCGGCGCTGAAGCCGCCTGGAAGTACTACGATGGAAGCCGTTCTCACCGCCTTCTCCATTTCCAGGAGGGACTCTTTGAAGCCGCCGCATCTTGTACGGAACAGGCGAATGGAGACATCCGCGCCCTCTGCGGAAAAGGCGGATGCGGTCTCCTCTTCGCAGTTTGTACCGGGAAAGACCAGGAGGGATACAGCGGGGCCTTTCCCCAGGAAACGGGCGGGTTTCCCTTTCTCCGGTTTTCCTGAGGAAACATGAGGCAGCCCCGTCGAGCTTCCGTTCTCTCCGCCGGGTCCCGGGTAGAGAGAGAGGCGGGGCTTCCGCCATGCCGAAAGGGCATCTTCGATGCTGATGGAGAGTTCCCCCATCGCAAGCAACGGCTCTTCCCGGGTGGTTCCGATCCTGAAGAGCAGGGAAGCAGACTCTTCCGGGATCTCCTCCGGGAGCAGCCCCGCGGCATCGTCCCGTTCGAAGATAAAAGAGCCGTAGGCGGGATCGAAGGGATCAATATCCCCGGGCAGTACCCCGGCGAAGCCGATGCGGTTGCCGAAGCTCATCTCGGCTATTGCCTGGGCAATTCCGCCGTAGCCGACGGAGCGGCAGGCGAGAAGTCCGTTCTCCTGATGGAGATGATGCACCAGGGCGGTATGTCTGCGGAAAAGAGCATAGTCGGGCTCCTCATCACCTCCCCGGGGCTGATGCAGAAGATATACTCCGGAACCTGCTTTTTTGAATTCGGGACTGCTTACCGATTCGGCGGGAAGCGCAGAGACGGCAAAGGCCGCCAGGGTCGGGGGCACCTCAATCTCCATCCAGCTTCCCGACATGCTGTCCTTTCCTCCTATTGCGGGTACCGAAAGGGCAAGCTGCAGCCGGAGGGCACCCAGGAGGGCCGCCGCGGGAGCTCCCCAGCGGACGGGATCCTCCCCGGGGGGAGGAAAGTACTCCTGAAGGGAGAGCCGGATGCGTTCAAGCTCCGCACCCGCTGCAACGGCCCTGCAGAGGGATTCAAAAAGGGCGTAGAGCGCTCCGTGATAGGGGCTCCACCTGGAGATTTCCGGTGAGTATCCGCAGCTCATGAGCGATGCGGTCTTAACCCCTTCCCTTTGAGAAGGGATGAGAGCGGCCATAACCTCCGCCGGAGTCAGCTGAAAGCGTCCGCCGAGGGGAGAAAGCACCGATCGGCTGCCGACGGAGGAGTCGAACTGTTCGGTCAGCCCCTCTCCCCCGCACACATTATGTTCCGAGAGGAGGGCTGCCCAGCGATCATCCGGCCGGACAGCGTTCCGGCGGTGCCTGATCGCCTCAAAGGCCGATGTATCCTCCGGAGCGGCTATCCGGACCTCCGCGCTTCTTGCCGCCCCGGCGGAATCGAGAAGCGCCCGAGGAAGAGAGGCTATGGTGCTTCCCTCATACCGTATGTTCAGACGGCTGTCGCCGGTCACCCTTGCTATTACCGTGGCATCCAGGTCCTCTTCGGCCGCCAGGCTTATGAGCCTTGCCGCATCTTTCCGTTCGACAACCACGGCCATCCGTTCCTGGCTTTCGGAAAGCGTTATTTCCAGGGGGCTGAGATCGCTGTACTTCAGAGGCACCGCGTCGATCTCGATATCCAGTCCCGGGGCCAGTTCTCCGACCGCCACCGCGACGCCCCCGGCACCGAAATCGTTGCAGCGCCTGATGAGTGCGCTTACCTCGGGTCGGCGGAACAAACGCTGGAGGGCACGCTCTTCCGGAGGATTGCCCTTCTGGACCTCTGCAGCCGATTTCCGGACCGATGAGTCGTCATGAGCTCTGGAGGATCCGGTGGCACCGCCTATTCCGTCCCTCCCGGTTGCCCCTCCCACCAGGATAACGAGGTCGCCCTCTTCCGGCTGCTCTCTCCTCACCCGGTTAAGGGGAACTGCTCCGACAACGGCGCCAGCTTCAAAGCGCTTTGCCCGAAAACCTTCGTCGTACAGCTCCCGGACCATTCCCGTGGGAACGCCTATCTGGTTTCCGTAGCTGCTGTAGCCTCGGGCGGACTCAAGAGCGAGTCTTCTCCGTGAAAGTTTGGAACTCCGCAGGAGGCTGCTTTCGGCGGCTTCAAGAGACGGGTCCGGAAAAGGGGCCCCCGAGAGTCTCATTGCCTGGTGCACATAGGCCCGGCCGGAAAGCGGGTCCCGGATCGCTCCGCCGAGACAGGTGGCAGCACCTCCGAAAGGCTCTATCTCGGTGGGGTGATTGTGGGTCTCGTTCTTGAACATCAGGAGCCAGGTTTCCGGATCCGCATCCCCGGAGGCGGAGGAAGAGCCGGAGGCGGGCACATCGTATTCCACCTCTATCCTGAAGGATGCCGCGTTTATCTCCTCGCTGATGTCAAGATCCTCCAGTTTTCCCTTGCCCTTCAGGATTTTCGCACCCGCCGTGGCCATATCCATGAGGGATCCGCCGTTCCCCCGAAATTGCCGGTACCCGTCCAGACTCTCCCGGAGGCCGGTGAAAAAGGCACCGGGTTCAGGACTGAGCCGGGAAAAGGGGGTGTTAAAGGTGGTGTGACGGCAATGATCGCTCCAGTAAGTGGCCAGGAGCGCAAGTTCGATGCGGGTCGGATCCCGTTTCAGAGTTTCGGAAAAATAGTCACGGCAGAAGAGAAGATCGGCGGTATCAAGAGCAATCCCCATGCTGCCGGCAAAGGGGAGGAGCTCGCTCTCCTTCAGGCCGCAAAAGCCGCTCAACACCTCTTTGTGCCCGTCAAAACGGATCTCTTCGGAATCAACCGGATTGAGCAGAATTTTCCGTATGGAGCTGCGCTCCTGCTGTGAAAGGGATCCGTAGAAGAGATAAGAGCTGATGCTGCGTACCCGCTCCGTCCTTCCCCCGGCAAGAGCTATTGCTTCGCGTGCGGATTCGCCCCGCTGATCAAACTGGGCGGGCAGTAAGGTGAATGAAAAGAGCCATTCGGCTTCAGGGTCCGCGGGAGGAGAGGAGAGCATCGGCAGATCGGTAACCGGGTCTCCCAGGGCTTTCTCCACCAGTGCGGGCGCAACCGGGCCGCTTACCCGGTAGGCGGTAAACTGCCGCAGACCGGTCAGCGACTCAATACCTTCGCGCTCTCTCAGATCCGCAAGCAGCTTCAGGCTTTGTCTCCGGAACGGCTCCCGTTTTTCAAAGAATACAAGCATCGGCAGCACCCTCCCCCGCTGAAGTGCCTCCAAAGAAAAAACCCCGAACCGGTGCACTCCCGCGATAGAGCGGGATCAAGGTTCAGGGCATTATTTTTCAATGGACTTTCATGCACGGGTTTTACCCGGGATAGCGGAAAGAGTCAAGCTATTCTGCAACACGTGGAGTAATTTATTTTACATTTGTTGCATTTTCAGGCTATTCTGCAACTATTCCTTCAGCGCGCTCACCACCAGGGGGAGCCTTCCCCTCCCGGGAGCTTCTCCCGAAAAGCCGCCGAAGAAGCGGATATCGCCGAATCCGCAGCCTGAAAGTGCGCTCTCTATCATCACATCCGTAAGAGGAAAGAGCTTAACCCGCCTCTCATCCAGAAGCCTGCCCTCACGGTCCTCGAGTCTTGTGGTAAAAAGAAGACTCCCGGGCAGCCCGCTGTAGTCATAGAAACGCAGAAAGCGGTATGCCTCCAGTTCTATCGGCGGCAGTTCTCCGGGTCGGGTTTCAAGAATCATCCTGTAGTTCAGCAGCTGAAGAACAAGAGAGCCCCCCGGCAACAGGAGATCCGAGGCATCGGCAAGAAACCGGCCTGCGGCATCCTCTCCGTCCAGGTGAGCGATGGTGTTGCCGATACAGCAGATGAGCGAGTAGCGGTCTCCGGAGAGACGACGTCCCATCTCCTCCATTCCCATGGAGAGAAAGCGGGGTCCCGAAAGAGCCAGTTCCCGCCGCCTCTTTTCCGCTTTTTCGATCATCGAAGATTCAAGATCGAAGGCGCTTACTTCGTATCCGGATTTCTGAAGTGAGATAGCCAGTTCGCCGGTACCGCAGCCCGCATCAAGGATATCAGAACCTTCGGAGCCTGCCCGTTCACGGATGAAGGAGAAAGCTTCCTCCGACAAAGGAAAAATATTTTCATATATCGACGCGATATGATCGTAGTTTCCGCCATTCATAATTACATCTCCCGGGGCTTACATTCTTGCCAAAAAGTGCGCCGTGGTCAACGGCGCAAGTACTTCCATCGCTTACCTCTCCATGCTACAGTTTCTCATGATCGAAATACAAGCCGTTACCATTCTGCTGGCCGCCGCGGCCGCCCTTCCCGAACTGCTTTCAGCCCTTGCGAATCAGCTCGACCGCCGGCGCCTTTCGGACACCGGAAACTTCTCCTACCAGAGAACGACCAGCGGTTTTTCGGCCTTCCGCAGTGTTGTCTCTCTCAGTCTGCTCCTCCTGTTCTGGTTTGCCGGAGGTTTCGACCTCTTTGCCGGGCTGGCTGCAGATCTTTCCGCCCGGGCGGGAGGAGGCAGCGCGTCCGCCGGTGTCATACTGGCTCTCCTTCTGTTCCTGCTTGCGGAAATTGCAGCCATCCCCTTTGGACTCTACTCGACTTTCTCGATAGAAGAACGTTTCGGTTTTAACCGCAGCTCTTTAAAGACCTTTTTCGGCGACATGCTGAAAGGTACGCTTATAACGGCAATAATCGGCATTCCCCTCTTTCTGCTCATCTTTGCTTTTTACCGGAACTATGGAGAAACGGGCTGGATTCCGGCATGGGCAGCCTACTCTCTTATCTCCCTGCTGATAAGCTTTATTGCGCCCTCCCTCATCCTTCCCCTTTTCAACCGCTTCACACCGATGGATGAGAGCACGCCGCTGAAGGAGAAACTGGAAAAACTGGCCGAAAAAGCGGGCATACGAATTGGCGCCATAGAAGTTATTGACGGTTCCAGGCGCTCCTCCAAGGCAAATGCCTTTGTGGCCGGCTTCGGAAAAGGAAGAAGGGTTGCCCTTTACGATACCTTTCTTCAGGACCGTCCGGATGATGAGGTGGAAGCGGTCGTTGCCCATGAGTTCGGCCATATTGTTAAAGGCCACGTGATAAAACAGATAATCGGCACCACCCTTTTCTCTCTTCCCGTATTTTTCCTGCTTTTCAGGGCAGCCGCTTCCCCGCTTCTCTTCCGGGCCTTCGGAATCCGGGGGATCTCTCCCGCGGAACATGAAGGGATCGCACTGGTTCTCCTGGTAATAGCGGCGGGATTTATCGGATCGCTGTTCTCCCCTCTTATCCTTTACTTCTCCAGAAAAAGAGAGTGGCAGGCCGACCGATTTGCCCGGGATATTATGGGTACGGGTTCGAGTCTTGCCTCGGCTCTCTCGGTACTGGAAAAAAAGAACGGATCGCATCCCGATCCTCACCCGCTTTCGGTCATGCTTCATTATTCCCATCCCCCTGTTTCCGCACGGACGGAACGGCTGATAAGCAAGCATGCCGGGTGAATACATTGCCTCCATAATCGGTCTTATTGCCACCTCTCAGATACACCTGGCCAAGGGGCTTCAGCGCTTCGGTATTGAAGGCTTTTCAAAAGGGGCCGTTTTTCCGACATCCCGCAAACGTCTGTCCAGAAAACGGCTCTACATTCTGGCACTCATCCTGAACAATCTTGCCTTTCTGTGGGTGATGATAGCAAACATGTTCGCGCCTCCCGCCGCCTATACCAGCATGTTCGGCTTCGGTCTGATCGTTCTCATGCTCTTTTCCGAGAAAGTACTTGGAGAAAAGGTCGGAAAAATCAGGCATGCGGGAGCCATTCTGCTCGCCATCGGCACCTTTTTTCTCGGATGGGCGGGAATAAGGTCGGGCCGCGGCTTCTCCGGAGGTGCCATCATGGCACAGATAAACCTCCCCCTCGTCTTGTGGGTAATTCTCGCTTTTTTTACGGTCATGGGGCTTATTCTGGCGGTCGCCAGGGCAAGGAGATGCTCACCCCGTTCCCTCGGAATAATAATCGGCGTAATAACCGGTGTGTCCGGAGCCTGTGACCCCCTGTTCAAGGCGATAGCCCAGCACTACGGCGGTATTTCCGGGCTTCTTCCCTCCTCTCCCGCCGGATGGGCCCTCTTTCTCTTCAGCTTTCTTTTCGGCACCATTGCCCTCCTGCTTACCCAGGTCGGCTTTGCCTGGAAGGCGGACGCAACGGTGGTCGTACCGGCCCACAACATGGCGCTCATTATCTTTCCCCTGCTTCTGCTGCAGGCGGCGCTTCCCGATTATCCGCTTACCATGCTCCACCTTCCCGGAATTCTGCTGGCAGGTGCCGGCACGGTGCTATTATTCATTTTTAAACATTAGCCTCATACTTGCCTTATACTTCGGCCCGATACTTTTCTCATGAGAATAGGAATAGCAATAAACGGAGAGGGGAAAGGGCATGTCACCAGAATGACGGCGCTCTCCCGGAGGCTGGCGGGTAAGCATGAACTCTTTTTCTGGGCCCCCGAAACAATAGCGCCCATGCTTGAGAAGGGCTTTCCGGAAGCTGAGATTCTCTCCATTCCCCTGCTGAAGTTTGTCATGAACAGGGAAAAGATAGATCTCCTGCGAACGGGCATCGGCAATTTCGATACCATCGTTCAGGCTCCGGCTGCCGTCCGGCAGGTGTCCGACCAGATGCGCCTTCTCCGGATTGAAGGGCTCCTGAGCGATTTCGAGCCCTACAGCACAAAGGCCGCGCGGGTTGCGGGAATCCCCATTCTTCAGCTTAATCACCCGGGCATCGTCCTGAAGGCCCAGACCCTTATGCCCGACGCTCTTCTGGGAAAGATTGTTGCGGGATCCATGATGGGCGATTACGACGAGTGCCTGATCAGCTCTTTCTACAGGGGAGATATCGGACCCATTCTCAGGGAAGAAGTGCTGACCGTACCGCCCGAAAACGGAGATCATATAGTCGTATATGTCCGCAGCAGCATGCAGAAGCGTGTTCTTGAAGCGCTGGGGCGTCTCACAAAGAGAGAAATCAGGGTGTTCCCTTCCGAAGAGCATGATTTTATCGCGTCCCTGGGAAGCTGCGGCGCCGTTGTCGCAACATCAGGACATCAATTGAGCAGCGAGGCTCTTTTTCTGAAAAAGCCGATATGCTCCATCCCCATGGAGGGACAGTTCGAGCAGCGGCTGAATGCCATTATGATAGAACGCTCCGGACGGGGTCTGTATGCACGTATGGAGAGGATCGACAGCGATCTCAAGCGCTTTTTCGGACGACTGGACGACTTTCTGATGGAAAGCAAAAAGCCCGCCCCCGGGGGTTACTGCTTCAGAGATGAAAGCGCCCGTGCCGCCTTTCTTGTGGACCGCTTTTTCAGCACCGGAGGGCTGCCCCTGGCACGAAACGCCTAGTACGGCACCAACTGCGCCGGCTCCGAAGCCTGCCCCTACCACTATCTCTCCTTAATGCGTATAATGAAAGCAGAAAAGGAGAGATGCAGCCATGGAGGAATTTGCCCGACTGGTGGAAACTGTCACCGCTGCAGGTGACATGGCCGCTGCACGGCAGGCTACGGTCCTGCGTACATTCAAACCGGACGGTTCGGTTCTGACGGAAACCGATCTTGAAGCGGACCGGATGATCACAAAATCGATAAAAACCTGGTTTTCCGATGTCAATATTGTTACGGAAGAGTACCCCAGTACATTCCTTCCCGGGAGAACATGGACCTTTGCGGTTGATCCCATCGACGGAACGGATTCCTACAGTCAGGGCATGCCCGGCTGGTGTGTTGCCGTCGGGATCCTGAATGAGCACCTGGAACCCGCCGGAGGGATTGTGTATGCTCCGCGCTGGGGATCGGACAGGGAACAGGGGATTCTTCTTACGGCTCTTCCCGGAGAAGAGCTGCTGATGAACGGCACCCCCCTGGAAGAAGCGCCCGAGGCCCGGCATCATTCCCAGCAGCTGATGATCTCCAGCAAACTGCACCGCAAATTCGATCTTTCCGCATATCCGGGAAAGGTGCGCAGCATAGGCAGCACCATTCTGCACCTGGTTGCCCCGGTCATTCATCCCGGTGTGGGAGGTGCATTGCTGGCACCCTGCTATATATGGGATATTGCCGCGGCTCACGGCATAATCAGACGCAGAGGCCTTTCCCTGGCCTATCTGAGCGGGGAAGAGGTAGATTACAGTGTTCTGGTGCACCGGCAGAAAGCACGGGGGCACATTGCAGCCGGTCCCGCGGATATGCTTGCCGAACTGAGAGCCTGTTTCGTCGAAACCAGTACAAAAGGTTAATTTTTTCCAGTGGAGTATCAAAACAAATGACAAATTCATGGGATTTTCTGGATGCCTGGCGCGGCACACATATAAAGGGGCAGTGGCCCACAATATGCGAGATGTTCACCATAAGTGTAAAACGCTTTCCCGATCGCCCCTGCTTTACCAGTTTCGGCTCCCCTAACAGCACCTGCAGTTATCGTGAAGCGGATCGGATAATACGCACCATAGCGGGAAATTTCCGGACCGAAGGGGTCGAAGCGGGTGACCGGATTGTCCTTTCCGGCAAGAACAGCCCCGAATGGGCAATGGCCTACCTCGCAATCCTTTTTGCCGGAGCGGTGGTGGTGCCGATCGACTACCAGCTGGAAACCGATCGCATTATAGCCCTTTCAGCCTACGTGGAAGCAAAGGGTGCCTGCATCGACAATGAAAAGTTTGAGGAATTCAGAAAGAAAAAACCTGAGTCGGTCGTTTTTCTTGCATGTCTCGACGAAAAGTGCAGCCCCTCGCTTATACCCGAACAGACGGATTTTTCCATCATCGGCATTCCTGTCGAAAGAGAGGAACATGATACCGCCGCCATTCTTTTCACCAGCGGAACAACGGGAAATGAAAAAGGTGTTGTTCTTACCCATGCGAATTTTATGAGCGATGTATTCCAGGCCTGTCACCCCATCTTCATGACCGCCTCCGAGAAGGATGTGTGGTACGCCCTGCTCCCCCTGCATCACAGCTATACCATGACCGCCGTTTTCCTGGAATCGATAAGTCATGGTTCAGAACTTGTCTTCGCAAAACGGATGATTGTCCGTGAGATGATACGGGACCTCAAAGAAGGCAACATTACCATGCTGCTGGGGATTCCTCTCCTGTTCAACAAGCTTCTCAAAGGTATGATGAAGGAAGTTCGCAACCGCGGCCTCGCGGTCCATCTCCTGGTGGGTCTGCTCATGCGGATAAGCGGCTTTGCGAAGCGGGTACTGAAGATCAACCTGGGAAAGCGCATTTTCACCTCCCTACTCCGGGAGGTCGGACTCGATAAAATAAGGATCTGCATCTGCGGAGGCGGTCCCCTGGCACCGGAAACATTCAGGCGCTATAACGAACTGGGACTGGATTTTGTTCAGGGTTACGGCCTGACCGAAACAGCCCCGATTCTCACTCTCAATCCGCTTCACCGTTTCAAGCTGAGATCGGTGGGAAAGGTGTTCCCCCTGGTGGAGATGAAAATCCTTGAACCCGATGAGGGAGGGATCGGAGAGATAGCGGTCAAGGGCCCCAATATCACTTCGGGCTACTACAGGGATCCGAAAGGCAGCGAAGAGCTCTTTACTTCCGACGGATACCTTAAAACGGGAGACGTGGGCTATCTGGACAGGGAAAACTATCTCTTTCTGACGGGCCGCAAGAAATCTCTTATCGTTACCGAAGGGGGAAAGAACGTATATCCCGAGGAGATTGAAGATCACTTTCAGCTGTTCCAGGAGATAGAGCAGATCCTGATAAAGGGGTACATAAGCAGCCGGGAAACCCTGGCCGAGGGAATAGAAGCTCTTATATATCCCAGCAGCGACTTCTTTCAGGGCTGGGATGCCGGGGATCGGGAAGCCAGGATAAGGAAGGTGGTTGCCGAAGCCAACCGTGAACTGCTTCCCTACAAGCGTATAACAAAAATCAGCCTTGTAGACGAACCGATGGAGATGACTTCCACAAGAAAGATCAAACGGAACGAAGTTCTGAAAATGATGGAGGATTCGGTATGAATGAAACACTCGAACTGATTGCCCGGAGAAAATCGGTGCGCTCTTTTACGGGTAAAACGGTGGATAAGGAAACGCGGGATGCCATAATAGAGGCCGCCAGAAGGGCACCGACCGCCGGAAATCTTATGCTCTATTCGATAATCGAGGTCAGTGATCAGAGGCTTAAAGAGCGTCTGGCCCATACCTGCGATAACCAGCCCTTCATTGCATCGGCGCCCCTTGTTCTGATTTTTCTGGCCGATCCCGGACGTCTGTGGGATCTTTACCGGGAAGGCGGAGTGGAGGAAGCATGCAGGGAGAAAGGAGAGCCTTTTCACAGGCCCGCCGTTTCCGATCTAATGCTTGCCTCCTGCGATGCCATGGCGGCGGCCCAGAACGCGGTCCTGGCAGCAGAGTCTCTCGGACTGGGTTCATGCTACATCGGCGACATAATGGAAAGGATTGAGGAACACCGGGAACTATTCTCTCTGCCTCCGACGGCATTCCCGCTTACGATGCTCGTCTTCGGATACCCCACAGAAAGAGCTGCGGAACGGAAACAGACGAGCCGCTACCCCGTAGAGGCTTTTACCTTCAGGAACCGCTACAAGCTGCTTTCGAAGCGGGAGCTCGAAGAGATGACGGGCTGCACGGATCTGGGGAAGGAAGCGATGAGAATCTACACCAGAAAAACCGGAGCGGAGTTTTCGGCGGAGATGCGGCGTTCGGCGGCTCTCGGACTGGAAGCCTTCAGACCGGCTCTTCAGCCCTGACCTTGTCCCTCCACCGGCTTGCCAGGTAGATAAAGGGAGTATCGAGCACAGCGACGAGCCACTTGAGCAGATAGGTGGATATGGCAATCTCAATCAGAACCTGCATGGGGAAAACACCCAGAAAAGCAACCGCCGTAAAGACAATCGAATCGATAAGCTGGCTGATCATGGTGCTTATGTTGTTCCGCAGCCAGATATATTTCCTGGCGGGAAGGCGTTCCTTCCAGAGGTTATAGGACCATATATCGTGAAGCTGGCTCAGCCCATAGGCAACAAGACTTGCCGCAACAATTCTGGGCATAAGCGAGAAGAGGGTCGTCAGACTGCCATGGGCAAAATCACCCTCCGCAGGTTCGAAGAGGATGGCAAAGTTCATGAGGAGCGTCATAACGATAAGAGAGAAAAAACCGATCCCCACCGCCCTCCGGGCATCCTTTTTTCCATGATTTTCGCTTAAAATGTCCGTGACCAGAAAACTCCCGGCATAGACGATATTGCCCAGGGTGGCGGTCAGTCCGAAAAGCTCGATCGTTTTGGTAACCTGAATATTGGCCACAATTGCAGCAATGGGGACCCAGACATAGAGCCCCGTTTTTCCCCAGAGACGGTAGGCGACCACAATGGCTATAAAGTTAAGCAGGAGCATTCCCGCCCATAAGAGTTCATTCATCATCTGCTCCCATGCTGTTCAGACGCGCTTCGAGGCGGGAAATCCGCAGTCGCATCTGTTCTATCTTTGTCTCCAGCCGCCTCTTCTCCCTGCGGAGCTTCTCGGCTTCCGCATCGGTCCGGGGCGAATCCGCTTCCGCCGCCTCCCTGAAGGGAGGGCGGTAAGCTGCTTCAACCGCCTTCGGCGTACTGTCTCCGGACTCTACCGCTTTTACCGCTTCCTGTCGATGCTCTTTCGGAATTTTCAGCAGTGTTTTCATCGCATCGTAGCCCGAAGCGGGAGACAGTCCTTCCCTGTGGGCTCTCATCATGCGCCGAGCTTCCGGGACTTCAACACCGACACCTTCCTCCAGCCATTCGTCGAATGAAAAGCCGCGCTCGGCACACCGTTTTTCGGCATCTCCGTACCGTTCTCCCAGTTCAAGGGCAAGGGCCCCGTAACGCGGAAGCAGAGTCCCCTTGAGCAAATCCGTAAGAGCGGAGAGCGGCGGATCCTGACTCCAGGGGAACCCCTTTACCCCAATATCCAGAGACCCGGCTCTCGAGAGGAGCCGGTGGTAACATGCGCTGAAACGGCTTCCGTGATGGCGGGATATCTCCTCCTTCGGATCGGGGAGCGGCACAGGGTCGGCTGCCGTCCCATAGACCAGCAGATGATGAGCGTACTGGTGTATCGCGGTGCGGAGAAGAACTGCACGTTCCTTCATGGCCTCGTTGCGGTTATGCAGGATAATGGTACGGTCCAAAGGCTTGTACAGCCCGTTCATCCTTGCGCTCTCCTTTCCGCTCTGCACAACCAGTACCTCCACGGAAGGAGTTTCGAGACGGAGAAGAATATCACGTATGCTGTCGTTGTCCATCGCTCTTTACATCACCTGGCCGAAAGGGCGCTTTCCAGTCCCGCGAAGAGCTTCTCATCCGATTTCAACTCTTTGAGAAGGGCAGCAGCGGCCCGCTCATGGGCCTGCTTCGTTGTCAGTCCGCCCTCTTTGGAGGAGCTGCTTTCGTAACTGAAGAGCCGCTGGCCGTCGCGGACGAGGGTAAAACGCATAAGAGCGGAGGCCATCTCGGGGGCATTCTCCAGATACTTCGGATAATCGCTTATCTGAAGATCGACCTCCAGCTTCAGCCGCCCTCCCCGCTCCGCGCTGCGGTGAAATGCAAAGGGCAGCTCCTTTTCGGAAAAAAGTGATTCGACGGCGGTTTCAAGCCCGATACCTTCGAGATCTTCCGGCACCTGCATGGAGAGGTATATTTCGGGAGATACCACCATAAGAGAGAAGGGAAAAGAAACTTCAGGATACATTGCGGCCTGCTCCGGGGTAAAACCGAAGACCGAAAGATCCAATGCTGCCTCAAATGCGTGGCTTCCCGGTGAAAGGGCAGTGGACTCAAGCCCGATTTCTCCCCCTCCCTCCTGATCGGTCAGCACTGACACAAGGGAAAGCCCATTCTCCATAACGTCCAGCCGGACGGACCCGGTCCTTGAGGAAGAGAGGACATCCACCGCCACGGGAACGGAAGCACTGTCTCCATACTCAATTATCTCTTCATAACGTCCTGTCTGAATGATAACGCCGTCAAGCCTGCGTGAGATCTCACGGTCCAGAAGGTCCATGACTATTCCGCTCCTTCCTCCGAGCGTTCCGGAAGCCAGATATGCCCAGGATGATTCCTGCAGTATCTGCCGCGCCCGTGCGAACTGGCGCATGACGGTCGCAAAGGGGATATCATCATCCTCAAGAACCGGTCCGATAATTCCCAGCACCCGCCCGCTCAGCTGCTCTGTTTCCATACGGACTATCTCTTCCCAGCGTGCCCGGGAAAGCCTGGCGTAAACCCAGAATCCCGCTTCCCGATCATAATAGGTATCCACTATCTCCACATCTCGGAGGCTTGCCTGCACAGACTGCCGAACCTGCTCCCGGACCTCGCTGTTCAGAGTGAACGAGACCCCGGAACGGCTCTCTTCCTGAACAATCTCTATTTCCTGTTCGACAGCCACCGAGATGGATGCGGCAATCTCCGCACGGGCAGCCGCCAGGGCTCCGCTGCGGTCGGCACTTTCATCTCCGCTCCAGGGCACCCCGGCGATTCCGGTGTACCACTGCCCGCTGTCGGGATACTCATCCATCCAGGCCGGACGGGGAGCCGATCCGCTGCTTACATCAGTACTGACGGCAGTTTCACCGGTAGTCGTACACGAAGCGGCGAATATCATCAAACAAATGAGAACAAGAAGGGTAAGAGCCGTATTTTTCATCTCCGGGGACCTCCCTCTACTTTTTTTCCGAGGGGTAGATGGCAAGCGAATAGTAGTTATTGCCATCCAGACTCCTCCAGCGTGCGATTATATAAGCGCCCTGCAGAACTGTATCGGTAAGCTCAAGATTAACATCACGGTAGGATGTGGAACCTCTGCTGTCCTCATAGTTTTCCTGCTTCGCTTTTACCTCGATCGCCTTCTGACGGGCGATACCCGCAAGGGCCATCTTATCCGCCTGATAAATCGACTCGGCAACGTAACGGTACCGCCCCACGGCTCCGAGGCCGGTGATATAACCGGGTATTTCCGGAACATCCAGCACCCAGAGGGGCAGATTGTTTTTCAGCTCCGATTTTATATTGATCGGATTAAAGTTCACCTCATGGTACTCCAGAACCATGTAGCTGGCCTCCCGGTCACGGTAATAGGCAACCGGCACAAGTTTTTCTTTTAAAGCCGAAGCCGCCTCAACATCAAAACTGACCTCGACATCCTCAAGATGACCGAAATCGCGCCCTTCGGTTTTGGTCGCGAATTTTGCAATAACACGGGTCCAGTGAAAACGGGCAGCCTGTACGGCCGCCATATCCAGACAGCGGTCATACTCGTTATCCCGATTCGCCATTCGCGGAACGGTCGCGAAAAAGCGGGGAACCCCGGTACGGGGACTGGTGTTCCACAATTCGCTGAACTGCGGATCCGAAAAGTCGATTACCGACTCTATTTCCACGGGAGCAAGCCGCCCGTTTTCCTCCTGCACTGGGGGATTATCGGAAAGAGGACGGGGCTGCGAAGCGGCCTTATCTGTCGAGAGACAGCCGGAAACGAAAAAAACCATTACACATACAACTATTATCAACGGGAACCTCGACAATGTCCCTTTGGTGACTGCCATGAGAACAACTCCTTCATATTCAAATCCTGCCGGAAACAGTATAAACTATAACTTTTTTTTTGGCCAAAGCAAAGACTCGGATGTCAAAGAGAAAAGATGATGTATAATGAACAAAGAAACGAAGAGGAGGTATTTTTCGTGAAGCGATCTAGAATTTTGATGCAGATGTTAATGAAATTACTTATGGTGATGCTGGTCCTTTCGCTGACCGGCTGCGCGGCTATTACGTCAACCATGGACGGAGTTACAGGAGCGGTGAACAGAACCGCAGAAAACGCGGTTTTGTCCGCAACGGGTATTGCCGCCCTTCAGGACTCGATGGTGGCTATGATTGTTTATACCAGTGCCTTCTATGCCGGCGGATTCATGTACGGTTATGACAATTTTTCCGAAGGCGAAGGTGTTGAATGGAAAGTCACATCAAAAAGCGAAGAAGAAGAGAGTATCGTTACCATTGAACGGGCTCTGCTCAAGAGGCTGAACGACGGCACCAGCTGGTGGCAGCTCTCCTACAGGGATGAAGAATCGGAATTTCTTTCCGAAGCGCTTGTCGGCGGGGATTTCGATCTTCTGATCTTCCGCTACATAGATCCCGATACCGACGAACTGCGCGAATGGGTACCCGAGGAAGAAGAGGAAAGCTCCGTGCAGGAAGACAGTGAGGAAGAAGAGATGGACTCGGAACTTCCCGATTACTATGACGGTTCCTGGGAATCCAACATTGTGGGAACGGAGCGGATTACAGTTCCCGCCGGAACCTATTCCGCGGACCACGTTCTGGTCGAGGAAGATTACGAATACTACTATGTGGACGAAGACGGAAACGAACAAACCGAGATGACCACCCTCCGCTACGAATGGTGGATAAGCGACTCCGTACCGGGCAATCTTGTCCGCTACAAGTGGGAAGACGGTTCCGACGATACAAGCCTTACGGGAGAACTTATATCCCACCGAAAGGGATACACCACCCGTCTGAACTCCTTCTGACCCCGCTTTGACATTCCCGTATATTGAAAGAGGCTGCCGCGGCAGCCTCTTTTTTCATTATGGACCAGGTTTCAGGTGGTAATCGAATCCGCCTTCCCGCTCATAAAGTCCTTGTTCTTGTCTCCAACCCAGTAGCGCTCTCCGGCGATACACCAGATAAAGGTTACCGGTTCTTCATGGCTGAAAACGGGATGATAGTTGAGCATCGGAATGGTTACATGGTCCCCGATATTGACCGAGGTGACAAAGGTTTTGTGCTCATCGTCCTCATATACCTCCATGGCCCCCTTACCTTCGATAAAGGTATAGACCTCTTCCTGGTCGGTGTGGTTGTGGGGAGGCCAGGCCCGGGTATAGGATTCATAAAAGGTGTAGCCGGCGATAAACTTGTTGGCCTGTTCACCTACATCGAACATGATAAACACCTCTTTCTTGTTGAGGTAGCGTATTCTGCTTTTATCCTTGCGCATCTCCTCCCACCGGGAGTGGTGCACGGGGTATTTCTCTTCCCCTGCGGCACGGTACACATAAAGAAGAGCCTCTTCGGTTCCCCGGTAATGGACACGGAACGACGCTCCCACGGGAATGTAGAGGACATCGTAGTGACCAAGCTCGTATGTTTCGCCTTCGACATCGACAATACAGGTGTCGCGGAGGTTGAATATAAGACACTCTTCCTTCCTGAATGAGAGATTGGCTGATCTGCCTCCCGGAGCAAGGAGCATCTCCATCATGCTGAGGAACTGAAGCTGTGCCGACTCCGGATAAAAGATCTCTTTTATTTCACACAGGGATGTCTGATTATTGGAAAGTTTACCGGGATATACGGTCATTCTGTTTCTCCTTGGAAAATAGTATGATCCATTTTAATTAGTTTCTGTAAGTAAGTAAAGAGGTTTCTTTACGCTCTTTTCCTCCGGGAACTCTTCTGCTATAGTAGCCGGACAGATATCATGAGCAATTTGAGTCATTGAAGGAGTAATCCGTGAAGGAGCATCAGGACCGGCTGTTACAGATCCCCCTCGGAACAGAAAGCTTTTACCTTGAGGAAGCATACCGTCACCGGGAAATCACCTATAAGCTGCACCGCCTTTTTGCCTCCTGGGCTTACCTTCCGGCGGAAACACCGGTTTTCGATTTCTTCGACACCTACCGGGAGCTCCTGAGCGGAAACAAGAAGCAGATTTACCGTCTTGTCGACCGTGAGGGTGATCTTCTTATGCTCCGTTCGGATATAACCCTGTTTCTGGCAAAACAGATGGGACTTATCCTCAGAGATGAGGACCTGCCTGCCAGAATCTGCTACGGAGATACCATCCTCCGTCACCAGAACCGGGAGGATATAAGCCGCAACGAGTTTTTTCAGGTCGGTGCGGAACTTATCGGCAGGGAAAAGATCGAAGGCGATCTTGAGATCCTTCTTCTGATGCTGGAAGCCTTCAGCACCCTCGGGATCGTGCCCACCGTGCATATCGGCAGCAGAAGACTGGTCGATTCCATTTTCGCCGCCCTTTCCCGGACAGAGCGGGAACAGGCGATTTCCGAGGTAAGAGACCGCGACCGGGATTCCGTTATTTGCCGACTGCGGCAGATGTACGGCAGTGTTCAGGGTGAAGGTATTGCCGAACTCCTCCGCTTTATCGGCGGAGAAGAAGAGCTCGAAGAGGCTGCCGGCCGCTATTCTCATCTCCTCGGCGAAGAGGCCCTGGAAGCGCTCAAAGAACTGAGTGCCATCATGACAGTCATGCGGAACCTCGGCAAAGCCGGCCTTTTCCGCATCGACTTTTCGGAGGTGGGAGAGCAGCCCTACTACACGGGAATTGTCTTTCAGGCTTACCTGGAAAATCTTGATTCGGCGGTGGCATCGGGAGGCCGGTATGACAAGCTCCTTGCGGAGTTCGGCTTCAATACCCCTTCGATCGGATTCTCCATGATGCTCAGAAAACTGGAGCCGCTTCTGAATGATGATTTCCCGCCTCCTTCCATCCTGCCGGCAGATACGGGAGCGACATTCGAGGAACGGTACCTGGCCGCCGAAAAGCGGAGAAAGTCCGGCGAAAGCATAAGCCTTTAGGAGAAAAGCATGACGCACAACGCAGAAGACAGACCGCTCACCATGGCTTTGCCGAAAGGAAGGCTTCTCGATGAGATAAGCGAACGTTTTTCCGGACGGGGGATCGATTTTTCCTTTGAAAAACGCAAGCTCGTTGCCAGAGACAGCGAAGGGCTTCTTGAAATCTTTCTGGTAAAAAACAGCGACCTTCCAACCTACGTCAACCACGGTATAGCCGGACTGGGCATATGCGGCTCCGATGTTCTCTACGAAAGCGGCTACCGTTTTTTTCGTCTGAAAACCTTCGATTTCGGCGGCACTGCCATGTGCATTGCCGGCAGGAAGGGAGAAGCGTTCTCCCTGGACAAACGGGGCCTTACCGTAGCCACCAAGTTTATCGATTTTACCCGGGACTATTTTCACAAAATGGGGATTCCCGTGCAGATCATCAAGCTGAACGGTTCTGTCGAGCTTGCTCCTGTTCTGGGACTGGCACCGTATATTGTCGATCTTGTCGAAACGGGAAATACTCTTAAGGCAAACAACCTGGAAGTCAAACAGAAACTTGAAGACATCCACGTACATCTCATAGCAAATCCGTCTTACTACAAGCTGAATCACCGTAAAATAGAACGATTTATCAAACTTATAGAGGGGGAAGCGTCATGATCAAGGTGGAACGAAAAACCAGAGAGACCGACATTACCGTGCATTTTGAAGGTCCGGAGAGCGCTCCCGGTACCATTGCAACGGGCCTCCCCTTTTTTGATCACCTCCTTACTTCCATGTTTTTTCACGGCAGCCTTGGTTTTTCCGTGAAGGCATCGGGAGACCTGGAGGTGGACCCGCACCACCTTGTGGAAGACACGGGCCTGGTCATGGGCGACGCGATCCGCCGGTTTGTGGAAAAAGAAAGTTCCATAGTCAGGTTCGGACATGCGGTCATTCCCATGGATGATGCCCTTGCCGAGGCCGCCATAGACGCGGGAGGCAGGCCTTTCCTGCACATGGAAGCGCACTTTCCCCAGAGCCGCTGCGGAGATTTCGACGTCTCCCTGCTCAAGGAATTTTTCCGGGCTCTGGCGATACGCGGAGGACTTAACCTCCACCTTTCGGGAAGATACGGAGAAAACAGCCACCATATAGCGGAGGCTCTCTTCAAAGCCTCAGGAAGGGCCCTGGGTACCGCGCTTGCAGTACAGAAAGCAGGGAAGGTTCCTTCGACAAAAGGAACAATCACCGGCTGAATGAATATAATCGGCTTGATATTACAGTACTTTTTTACTATAGTATCCTCAAAAGAAGGCTTTCGGTAATTGTGGAATGAAAAAAGAGGAATTATCCAGTCTTCTGCCGCGGGAAGGCTTTCTGAAGGTTTCCAGACCCGACAGATCGTCTCTTTCTTCGGCAGACCGTGCGGTGCTTATCCGGAAAGGTAATGAGCATTTCAACACGGGAAATTTTGAGCTGGCCAAACGCATTTTCATAACTACAGGTTATTCCGACGGCCTTATCAGGGCAGGTGATCATTACCTGAAAAAGGGAGACTCCCTTGAGGCTCTCAGGCTCTACTGGCTTGCACCTGCACCGGAAAAAATTGATTTACTGCTTGAGCAGACCGCTTCTGTTATCAGACGATGGCTGAGCGAAAAGGAATAGATATTATGGACGGAGCCGAAGAGAAAGATTTCATTGATGGATCGGAACACCTCGACGAAGAGACATTGAACGAGATTTCCGAACTATCTAAACGCGGATACCAGCTCCTTAAGGAAAACCTTATTGGAGAAGCGGAACGCTGCTTTGAATCCATACTCGAAATGGATGAGGCGAATAACTATGCTCTTGTCGGTATGGGAGATTCAGCCAGAAAAAGAGGCCGGTTCCGCGATGCCATTACCTTCTACCAGCGCTGTCTCCAGCACCATGAAGGAAACAATTACGCACTTTTCGGCCTGGCGGACTGCTATAAGGCCCTTAATAAATATGATGATGCAATCACCATCTGGGAGCGGTATCTCCAGCATGATGAGCGCAATGTAACGGTACTGACCAGGGTGGCGGATGCCTACCGCAAGGTCAAGGATTTCCGCCGTTCGAAGGAGGTCTATCTCCAGGTCCTGGAGATAGAACCGGACAATCCCTATGCCCTCATCGGTCTGGGGCACCTTCATTACGATTTCCGCGAATATGAACAAGCCCTTCATTACTGGGAGCGGATGCTCCAGGTAAAGCAGGACAGTGTCGATATACGGGTACTGACGAGCCTCGGCAACTGCCACCGCAAGCTGAAAACCTATGCCCAGGGTCTCGACTACTTCAAAAGAGCGCTCGACCTTGAGCCTCAGAACTTCTACGCCCTCTTCGGACTCGCCGACTGCTACCGCGGTCTTGACCGGCACGAAGAATCGCTGGAGTACTGGCACCGCATCCTCAAAATGGACCCGAACAACAAGGTAATCCTCACGCGGGCAGGAGATGCATACCGATGCATGGACGATTACGACAATGCGGAGGAGTACTACCGTAAGGCGCTCAATATTGAGTTTGATGTCTATGCCATTCTGGGACTTGCGCTTATAAACAAGGCCCGGGGTAACTATGATGATGCCATTGAAAGCCTCTACGGCCTTCTCAAGGACGATCCCAAAAACCACCGGCTCTACACCGAAATAGCAGAATGCTATCTGGCTCTCGGTCAGAGAAGCAAGGCAGTTGACGTTTTGAGCGATTTTCAGCGCATGGGCATCCGTAACAGCTATGTCTCATCGCTTCTCGAAAGAATACGTCAGGGCGGATGAGTAACACCAAACCCGTTCTCCCCGCCGGCCTTCTTCCGGAACAGTTTTCTAAAGAACTCCGTCTGAGCCCCTCCTTCCGGGGCAAACAGGTTTTCAAAGCCCTTCAGCAGGGCGCACGGTCCTGGAGCGCCATTACCACGTTACCGGCAGCCTCACGTGAGCGTCTTGAGACGGAAGCACCTCTATTTTCGTCACAAGCCGAACAGCTTAATGAATCCCCCGACGGCAGTGTAAAAATGCTTATAAGGCTTTCGGACGGCCGGGCGGTGGAAGCGGTGCTTCTGACCGACGAGAGGGAAAGAAAAACAGCCTGTCTCTCCAGCCAGGTGGGATGCGCCATGGGCTGCACCTTCTGCAGAACGGGAACCATGGGGCTTATCCGCAATCTGCAGGCGGGAGAAATACTCGAGCAGTATTATCACCTGAAAAACCACAGCGGAGAGATAAGCAACATCGTATTTATGGGAATGGGCGAGCCCCTGGCCAATACTGCCGAAGTCAGCAGGGCCGTAGAGCTCCTCAATCACCCCGAAGGGCCCAATATAAGCATCAGGAAGATTACCGTCTCCACCTGCGGTCTTGTCGCGGGAATCCGGGAACTGGCCGAATCCCCCCATCTCCCGAAACTTGCCTGTTCCCTTATTTCAGCCGACCCTGAACTGAGAAGCACCCTCATGCCCATAACCAGGACCAATCCGCTGCCGGAGCTTAAGGCAGCACTGCGATTCTATTACCGCAGGAGCGGGAGAAGAATAACCCTGGAATGCGTCCTGCTTGGCGGAGTGAATGCAGATGAGAAGGAAGCAAAAAAAGTGGCCGCCTTCGCAGACGGCCTTTCTGTTCTTGTCAATGTTATTCCCTGGAATCCCGTACCGGAACTGGACTACCGGACTCCCACGGAAAAAGAGATATCCGATTACACCGCCGCACTGGAACGGGCAGGCGTTACCGTATCCCGGAGATACCGCAGAGGCACCGATATAAACGGCGCCTGCGGACAGTTAGCGGTTCTCGAGAACAGCCCTGATTCTCCTGACTCCGGCCGATGATGACTGCTCCTTTGCAATCCTGAAACGGCCAAGCTCACCGCTCCTGGCCACATGAGGTCCGCCGCACACCTCTTTTGAAAAGTCGCCTACCGAATATACCTTGACCTGCTCGCCGTACTTGCTGTCGAAGAACGCCAGGGCGCCGGCCTGCTTCGCTTCCTCGAGGCTCATCATCTCCATGTGTATCGGAAGGTCACGCTCAATCTGCTCGTTGACTATCGCCTCTACCCGGGCAATCTCCTCATCGCTCATTTTATCGGGATGGACAAAATCGAACCTGAGACGCTCGGGGGTGATATTGCTGCCCTTCTGCTGAACATGCTCGCCAAGAACCATTCTGAGCGCCTTATGCAGCAGGTGGGTCGCGGTGTGCAGGGCAGTGGTCATTTCCGAATGATCGGCGAGACCGCCCTTGAAGCTCTTGTCGGCTCCCGCCTTTGAAAGCTCCTGGTGCTTCTCGAAGGCCTTCTCAAAGCCCTCCCTGTCCACCGTTAGGCCGTGCTCGGAAGCAAGCTCTTCGGTTATCTCAAGAGGAAAGCCGTAGGTATCGTAAAGACGGAACGCCACCCGCCCGGGTATAACACCGGACTTTCCCTTCTGAAGGTTGGGAAGAAGCTTCTCGAACTCGTGCTCACCCTTCTTCAGGGTATCGGAAAAGCGCTCCTCCTCGGCGGTAAGCTCTTCAAAAATGGAAGATCCTGCGGCTGTCAGTTCCGGATAGGGTGCACCATAGCGGCCGACCACAATCCGGGCCAGATCGGCAAGAAAGGGATGATCTATCCCCAGCTTCAAACCGTGGCGCACCGCACGACGAATGAGCCTCCGGAGAATGTATCCCTGCCCGAGATTGGAAGGCTTTACGCCCCGCTCGTCCCCGAGAATAAAGACCGAAGTCCGTACGTGATCCGCAATAATTCTGATGGAGATATCGGTACTCTCGTCATTGCCGTAGCGGATTGACGCGAGCTTCTCAATTCCCGAAATAATCGGCGTAAATGCCTCGGTCTCATAGACCGAGGTTTTTCCCTGGAGAATGGCGACGGTCCGTTCGATACCCATTCCGGTATCCACGCACTTGCGTTCAAGCTGATTAAAACTTCCGTCTTTCTGTTTGTTGTACTGCATGAACACATCGTTCCACACCTCGAAGTACTTTCCGCAGGAACAGCCGGGTCGGCACGCCTCTCCGCACTTTTCCCTTCCGGTATCGATAAACATTTCGGTATCCGGTCCGCAGGGTCCGGTTTCGCCGGCCGGTCCCCACCAGTTGTCTTCCCTTCCGAAGAAGTAGATGCGCTCCTCCGGGATACCGTGCTTCCGCCACAATTCGGCGGATTCGGTGTCCCGGGGAACGGCATCGTCACCGGCAAAGCAGGTAACCGACAGTTTTTCGGGTGCAATCCCAAGCCATTTGGAACTGGTAAGAAATTCATAGCTCATAGAAATGGCTTCTTCCTTGAAGTAGTCTCCAAGGGACCAGTTCCCCAGCATTTCGAAGAAGGTGAGATGATGGGGATCTCCCACGGCATCTATATCGCCGGTGCGGATGCATTTCTGATAATCCGTCAGCCTGGTGCCGGCGGGATGAGGTTCTCCGAGAAGATAGGGAACGAGGGGATGCATACCTGCCGTGGTAAAGAGAACCGTCGGATCATTTTCCGGAATAAGACTCTGCCCGGTAATCCGTGCGTGTCCATTTGATACGAAAAAATCGATGTATTTATTGCGGAGTTCGTCTGAATTCATGCTTGAGATACTACGTTTGAGTGCTCTGCTTGTCAATAGATTCTGAAGGGAGCCCCCCGGAATCAGATCTCCTCCAGATCGGGATGTCCCCCGTTTTCGGAGAATTCCTGGAAGAAATAGGCAAGAGAACCGCTCCTGGTAACCCGCAGATCGGCATAGCCCTTCTCCACAAGGGTATCGAGCGCCTTCTTGACCACATCAAGACTCCGGTCGGAATCAAGTGCGACGGCGCTGGGCATAACCACTCCATGATTTTTCCTGGCTGTCCGGAGAATCGTCTGCTCAAGACTCTCGTTTTTCTTTCCTATAACTCTGGCCTTGCCCGTATCGGTCCGGTCGAGAGGAGTTCTTGTTCCCGCAGCAAAGGCGTTGAACATTGCATCGCGATAGCCGATTCTGAGATTGGCCTCCCGTACCTGTATGGGCATGGTGATAAGATCTGAAAAAGCACCGATGCCGAAGAGTCCGCCGGTAAGCATATAGAGAAGTCCGGTTCCGATCTTGCCGAGATAAAAGCGGTGAAAACCGAGTACACCGAAACCTGATATAAACCACAACAGATAGGCAATTCCAGTCGAATACAAGATTGGCCTCCTTAAGGCACTACAATACTAAAAAACAGGATGAACGGCAACAGACTGCGATTCCGGGTTCGTGCTGAAGCATCAGATGAGCGGATTCTCCCCATCCGCAAGTACCACTTCTCCCCGTTCGATAAGCTTTCGCACATATTCCAGAAATTCCTGCCTGGATCGATCTATTTCACTGCGCCTCAGCTGTCCCAGCAGCTCTCGCTCCGACCGGATCAGCTCTTTCCGTCTATCACTCACATTTGAAAGCAGCTTTTCTTCGACAGCGGATGTCGAGCCCTTGAGAAGCAGCGAGATTTCTCGATCTTCAAAATCACGAAGTATCCGCTGCATGTCTCGGTCCCCTATTCTCAGAAGGTCCTCTCCTGTAAAAAGCCGCCGCGCTATCTCTTTTTTCAGGGAGGATCCGGGATCGTCGAGTGATTCAATGATCCGCTCGCCTTCGCGAAAATCCATCTGTTTGAGAATATTGGCAAGAGTTGACTGCCCGTCAATTTCCTCGGTAACCTGCCGTCCCTGGGCATGAAGGCGTTCCCGGACCTTTCCTTCGATGGATGCCACGACCGAAGGAGATACCTCTTTCATGCGTCCCAGCCGCCGGACCGTCTCCACCTGCATGACCGGAGAGAGCATCTTGATTATCTCTCCGGCTTTCTTCCCCGAAAGAAAGCTCAGCACAATGGCGATAACCGATGAAGACTCCTTCCGCAGAAGCATGAAAATCTGCTGTCCCTCGATATCTTCAAGAAACGCAAAGGGCTTCTCTCCGCCGAAGGGTACCACCTTTCCAAGGATGGCTTCCCCTCTTCCGGTCCCGAAGGCTCTGCTGAGCATCGCCCTGGCAACCTCTACCCCGCCGCTTACCGCGACTGCCCGGTCTGCGGCTTTTCCGAAGCTCTCGAGCAGGAGCCTGGCTTCTTCTTTTTCTATGCGTTTAATTCCGGCTATTTCGAGAGTGATTTTCTCAATTTCTTCCTGTTCGAAATGACTTAGAATTGCCGCGGCCTGATCCTTTCCCAGCAGGAGCAGCAGTTTGGCGGCCTTCCGAAAGGGATTCCCGCCGGTGCCGGTTTTCAGAAACCCCCTGATTCCGGCTTCCCGGGGAGGTGAAAGCTCCTCCGCCTTCGGTTCAGGTCGCATCCGGACCTGCGGTTTCTCATCTTTCTTTTCAAATCGGCCGTACGCTTTTGCAGCCCGCTTGGGATCTTTCATACTGACATAGTACCGCCGACAGAGAGAGACGTCAATTTGCCTGCGGCGTCTTTCAGCACGGATGCCTTTTTTCCTGTATTTCCGTCTCCGGACAAACAGGGCCTCCGGGTGAATTTTTTTCCGGGCTCCTGCTTGACATTTTCCGGGGCATTCGGTATATATACAAGCGTCGTGCCGCTGTAGCTCAGTCGGTAGAGCAGAGGACTGAAAATCCTCGTGTCAACAGTTCAATTCTGTTCGGCGGCACAATTTCAGAAAACCGTCCGGTTAATTCCGGACGGTTTTTTTTGCTCCTGTCTACTGTCCCCGAAATTCCACCTCTTTTTCTCTTTCCGGACGCCGGGTAAAAACTAAAGCACCATTGGATAAGAATTTGCAAATGCAGGAATCACCTGAAAACACAGAGTCCCGATGTTTTCGTCTAGCTTCTTGCCTGCAAAGGAGTTCCCGGAAAAAAAACGCAATCTTGGGGACAGCAGGAAAGGATATTATGCGAGATGCTTCAATTCGGCTTCCGCCTTCCCCCCGGCAATACGAACCACCCCATAGCGTCCATCTTTGAAAGAACCGGGATTGACAAGCACGGTCCCGCCCATCCTGCCCACACAGGCCGATTCATGGATATGACCGCAGATATGCACAAGAGGCTCCGTCGCTTCGCTCCAGCGGGCGATCGAGGTACTTCCGATATGACGGACCTTCATAACCTTGTCGGCACAGGTTCCATGGGGTGGCTGGTGGGAGACGAACACAAAAGGTGTTTCGTCACGGGGAATCTCAAGGCCTTTCAGCTCCTTCTCAAATTCGTCCTCATCAAGGGTTGAGGGGGTCTGTACGGGGCCGGGAAGCGCCCCCCCTATCCCCGCAAGCCGGATGCCCGAGAAGAGCCTGCAGGTAAGATGCAGCGCTCCTTCCTGAGACTGGATGAAGCGTACAGCCTCCGCGGTGTCGCAGTTGCCGTGCACAAGAAATAGAGGAAGACCCAGGGTACGGCAGGCTTCAAGTACCCGGGCAGCCTCGGCCTTTCCCCCGAAATTGGTTATATCTCCGGCAATCAGAAGCATGTCTGCCGCTTCCGCCTCATCTCTTAACCGGCTTATCCGATCGGCTTCGCCGTGCAGATCACTTACAAGCAGTATGTTCATAATTATTTGTCTCCTGTCGGAACGGCCCTATCCAGAAGCAGGCGATATAGCCGAGCTTCCAGTTCAAGAAGTTCCGGATTATCGAGTCTGCGGTCTCCACGGGCTACGGGATTTTTAAAATAGCCGGCAATCTTTACCGGCGGTTCCGAAAGAACACTTATGGTATCCCCGAGGATAATCGCTTCCTGTACGTCGTGGCTTACAAAAACAGTTGTTTTCGGCGCCTCGCTCCAAAGCTGGCGGAACGAGTTTACAAGAGAGATTCTCAATGCCAGGTCAAGCGCCTGGAATGGTTCATCCATCAGAAGAAGCGATGCATCAAAGGCAAAAGCCCTGGCCATAGCCACCCTCTGACGCATTCCGCCCGAAAGCCGGTCGGGACGGGTATCCGCCATTCCCGCAAGCTCCACCATTTCAAGCAAGCTCTCAACCGTCTTGCTGTCATCATTTACAAGGGCGATGTTTTCCCTAACGGTCAGCCACGGCAGCAGGCGCGGCTCCTGAAAAAGATAACTGACCGCGGTTCCCTCGGTCCTTCCAGCGGTACCCGCCGAGGGCTGAAGAAGCCCGGCCACAAGATGGAGAAAAGTTGTTTTACCACAGCCCGAGGGTCCCAGGATAGCGCTTACCGCTCCTTCGGGAAGATCAATTGAAAAATTATCAAAAAGCGGGGATCCGCCGGGATAGGAAAAGCTTAAGTTCCTGCTGAGCATCAGCCCCTCCTATTTCCAGTCCGCTCGCCAAGGGCCAGAAGCCCCTGCGTCAGAGCAGCGGATACCACAACCACCACAGTCCACGCAAAAACCGCTTCGGACTCCAGACTAAGCTGGGACAGCTGCATTTCTCCGCCGATTCCGGAGCGTGGTATCGTAAGGATTTCTCCCGCAATGACAACCTTCCAGCACAGCCCGACCGAAAGGTGAGCGGCCGTCAGCATTGAGGGCACCACCTGCGGGACAATCACTTTCCGGAAACGGTCGGACCGAGAAAGCCTGAAGATCCAGGCCATCTCAAGCAGCTTGCGGTCTATGCCGAGAATACCGCGCTCAACCGCGCCGGTAACCACCGGAAGAGCCATGAGGACCGCCGCAAATACGGGGACCGTACCGGAGGGAAACCAGAGAATGGCGATGAGGATAATGGCCATGACGGGAATGGTTCGCATGGAGGTTATAAACGGGGCCAGCATCCGCTTACATACGGGACTGAGGCCCGAGGCAATTCCCAGCACAATGCCAAGCATGAGGGAAAGGGAAAATGCGGCGGCAACCCGAAACCCGGTGGAAGCCAGGTGCCGGAAAAACGAGCCGCCGGAAAAAAGAATAACAAGGCGGGACATTACCGACCGGGGAGAGGGCAGAATAATCGGGGCGTCAATAAGATATGCGGCATACTCCCAGCCAAGCAGCAGAAGAAGTGCCGCCGCCAGGCTGAGCAGAAAGGCTTTCATGTTTCGCCCGTTCATGGGGCCGTACTCCCGCTAATCGAAATAGAATCCCTTATCCGGAAGCTTCCCGCCGATCGAAGCGGGATCAAAATCGAGCAGCACCCGCAGGTAATCTTCAACCTCTTTTCGGCTTTCGGCTGCGCCGCTGTAGGCAAGGTTGCAGTTGGCAATTGCAGGTGCGGCAATGGCCGCAGGCATAATATCATACTTTTCAATGAGCTGAGCCGCCTCTTCGGGATTTGAGTTCACCCATTCGATCGAATCCCGGTACGCCTCAAAGAAGCGACCCACAAGTTCGGGCCGTTCTTCCGCGAGTTTCGGAGAAACGACTGCTACGGTTATCGGGTAAGAACGTTTTCCGCTCCCTCCGTACAGGTCCATCCAGCTTTTCTGAAGATCGATCACCCTTTTTACGGAAGGATCTCTGGAGGTCACCAGGCTGGCAAAGGGCTCCGGCAGGACCGCAAAGGAAACCTTGTCAGCAATAATCGCCTGGGCAAGCTGCGGAGCGGCCTGAATAGAATAGTCGATCTTCAGATCCGCCGCCGGATCGAGCCCCGCCCGGCTCAGAAAATATCGGAGCAGAAAGTCCGGAGATGCCCCCTTTCCGACGGTGTGAATGGTTTCTCCCTCAAGGTCCGCCCAGGAACTTATGCCTGTATCCCTGGAAAGCAGATGAAGAAGACCATAACCCACAACCGCCGTCATACGGTATCCGGGGCCGGCGGTATACAGCTTGGCAGCAAGATTTGTCGGGAAAACCGCAATATCGATCTCTCCCGAAGCGACTCTCGCAACCATCTCCTGGGGTGTCGGAAGGACCTCGATCCTGACTTCGCTTCCATCGCCGAATTCCGGAGGGCTCTCCATCATTTTCACCATGCCGAAACCGCTGGGTCCCTTGAACACCGCGGCCTTTATTGTTACAGGCTCCCCGGATTCCCCTGCCCCGCGTGCAAAGAGCAGGGGCGAGGTAATCAATAAGAGTGCCGTGAGCAGAAACATCCTGTTCATTCCATTAATCCTGTTGTTCATCTTGCTGTTCATTTCAGAGTATATCCTTATTCTGCCGCTACAATTCTGAATAGCCGCTTTTTACCGGCACGCAGCAGCAGCTCGCCGGCATCATCAAGCAAATCGGCCTTTACGATTGCCTCAATATCATCAAACTTGCGCTCATTTACCACCGCACCGCCCTGGAGAACCAGCCTGCGGGCTTCGCTTCGTGAGCTGCACAGGGATGTTCTGGCAAAGAGATCCATAATACCTATGCCCGTCTCAAGTTCCGGGAGGGGTATCTCGATAAAGGGAATGGAATCCCGGTCAACACCGCCGCCGGAAGAGAAAGCCGCCCTTGCTGCTTCACGTGCGCGAAGAGCTTCCTCCTCGCCATGGATCAGCTTTGTCTGCTCAAAAGCGAGAATTTCCTTCGCCCTGTTCAGCTCCTGTCCTTCCAGCCGCCCAAGCTCCTTCACCTCTTCGGTGGGGAGAAAAGTAAAAAGCATGAGAAACTTTTCGACATCCGCGTCTGCGACATTTCTCCAGTACTGAAAATATTCAAAGGGAGGGAACAGGTTCGGATCGAGGAAGACCGCCCCCTTCTCCGTTTTTCCCATCTTCTTGCCGTCCGAACGGGTTACCAGGGGAAAGGTGAGCCCGTAGGCCTCTTTGCCGGACATCCGTCTGATAAGTTCGACTCCCGCAACAATATTGCCCCACTGATCATCTCCGCCGATCTGCAGAACACATTCCTGGTCCCTGTTCAGAACATAATAGTCGTAGGACTGGAGCAGCTGGTAGTTGAACTCGATAAAGCTGAGCCCCGTTTCCAGACGTTTCCGGTATGCCTCGAAGGTCAGCATCCGGTTTACCGAAAAATGGCGCCCGATATCCCTGAGGAACTCAATATAATTGAGCCCCCCCAGCCAGTCGTAATTGTTCAGCATAAGGGCCTTCCCGTCGCTGAAATCGACAATCCGCCCTATCTGTTTCTTTATCGCCTCGGCATTGCCTCGGATGGTCTCGATGGACTGGATCCGCCTCATCTCGGTCTTGCCGGAGGGGTCACCGATAAGGGCCGTCCCGCCGCCGACAACGGCCAGGGGACGGTGTCCCGCCCGCTGAAGGTGTGCCATCGCAAAGAGTGGCACCATATGTCCCACATGGAGACTGATTCCGGTTGGGTCCACGCCGACGTAAAAGCTGCAGGAACCGGAGGCAAGGGCCTTCTCAAGGGCCGCCTCATCGGTGCACTGCTGGATGAAACCGCGTTCGCGTAAAACTGTCAGGGAATCTGCCATCCTACACTCTCCTGTAGTTCTTTATTTCTTCGCGGATTCTGGCCGCCACCTCTGTGGAGGGAACCCGAACCTGCTCCATGGAGTCTCTGAAACGCAGAGTCACCGTACCGTCTTCTTTCGTATCGTAATCGATGGTAACGCAGAAGGGAGTCCCGATTTCGTCCATTCTGCGGTAGCGCCGTCCGATGGCGCCCGACTGATCGTAGAAGACCGAGTAGTCTTCGCGCAGTTCCGCCGCAAGGTCCTGTGCAAGTTCGGCAATGCCGTCCTTCTTGACCAGGGGCAGAACGGCAACGGTCACGGGGGCGACCAGGGGATGAAAATGAAGCACCGTTCGGACATCTCCTCCCTCAAGTTCCTCTTCCTCGTAGGCATCCGAGAGCACCATCAGGACCGAACGTGTCAGTCCTGCGGAGGTTTCGATAACGTAGGGAAGGAATCTGGAATGATCGGAATCATCCAGATAGGTGAGGTCCTTTCCTGAAAATTCGGCATGCCGGCTCAGATCGAAGTCGGTACGGGAATGAATTCCCTCCAGCTCCTGCCAGCCCATGGGGAATTCATATTCGATATCGAAGGCATCCTTCGCGTAATGGGCGAGTTCTCCTTCACCGTGACGGTGAAAGCGCAGTTTTTCTTTCCGTATTCCTATCTTGTCGTAGTACTTGATGCGCTCGTTTTTCCAGAACTCAAACCACTTCTCATCTTCTCCCGGCTTTACGAAGTACTGCATCTCCATCTGTTCGAATTCACAGGTTCTGAAGATAAAGTTCTTGGTGGTTACCTCGTTCCTGAAGGCTTTTCCGACCTGGGCAATGCCGAAGGGTATCTTTACCCTGCTGGTCTGAGCCACATTCTTGAAGTTGGCAAATATGCCCTGGGCGGTTTCGGGACGGAGATAGACAATGCTGCCTTCATCCTTAACGGCCCCCATATGGGTGGAGAACATGAGATTGAAGTCCCGCGGTTCGGTAAAACTGCCGCTGATTCCGCAGGTGGGACAGGGAGCATTGAGATCGACATGGTCTGCCCTGAAACGGCTCTTGCACTGTCGGCAGTCCACCAGGGGGTCCGAAAAATTGTCGACATGGCCGGAGGCTTCCCACACCCGGGGATGCATCATGATGGCGGCGTCCAACCCGACGATGTTATCGTGAAGCTGGGTCATCTCCCTCCACCAGTAATCCTTTACCCGGTTCTTCAGTTCCACTCCCAGGGGACCGTAATCCCAGGCTCCGGCAAGTCCGCCGTATATTTCACTGGACTGGTAGACGAATCCTCTTCTCTTGCAGAGAGAGACAAGTTTTTCCATGCTTACATCACGATTTTCAGACATCAGGCAACCTCACTTTCAAGCAGTGCTATTCCACGGTCAATACGACCGAGGGCTTTATCTATTCCAATAAGACGGATCGAACCGAAGAGGGGGGGAGAAACGGAGCTCCCGGTTATCGCCACCCGCAGGGGCGAAAGCATCTGGCCCAGCTTGAAGCCGAGTTCTTCCGACTTCAGACGGAAACGCTCTTCGGCCTCTTCATCATCAATCTGCTTCATCGATTCCACAATATCCCGCCCGGCCCGGAGAGCCCCAAGGGTGGATACCGCATCCATTTTTTTGGCGATCATCTCCGCGGCCCCGTATGCTTCCGGTTCGACGAAGGCAAAGCGGCACACCTCCGCGGCATCGGGAATAAATTTCATCCGTTCCTTTGCCAGGGGGATCATCCTTTTCACCGTATCCAGCTCATCCGCCGTCGGAGGATCGGAAAGAACATTCTCCTTTACGAGGAAAGGCAGGATCCGCTCCATCAATTCTCCGTCTTCCATCGCGCGGATGTACTGACCGTTGAACCACTCCAGCTTCCTGTAGTCGAAAACGCCGGGGGCCTTGTTTATTTTATCGAGGGTAAAGAGCCGTTCCAGATCTTCCTTGCTGAAGAACTCCCGCTCTCCGTCCAGACTCCAGCCGATAAGGCTTATGTAGTTTATAACCGCCTCGGGCAGATATCCCGCTTTCCTGAACTCGCGGACGGCGGTGGCCCCATGGCGCTTCGAGAGCTTCTGTCCGTCCTTGCCCATAACCATGGGGAGATGACAGTAGACGGGCGGCTCCCATCCGAAGGCCTTGTAGAGCAGAACATGCAGTGCACCCGAGGGAATCCATTCCTGGGCCCGCAGAATATGGGTAATCTCCATAAGATGATCATCCACAACATTCGCCAGATGATAGGTGGGAAAGCCGTCGCTTTTCAGGATGATGGGATCGGGAGGAATGTCGCTGTTCTTCCGTGTTACCGTTCCAAGCAGAACATCTTCAAAACTCGATTTCCCCTCCACGGGCACCTTGAACCGGACAACGGGCTTCTCACCTGCGGCTATTCGCATTTCCGCCTCCGCCGGTGGAACCGTACGGCAGTGACCATCGTAGCCTATCCTGGAGGCTTTGGCCTTCTGCTGCTCTTCCCGCAGCTCCTCGAGCCGTTCGCTGCTGCAGAAACAGTAGTACGCGTTTCCCGACCGGATCAGCTGATCGGTGTACTCCCGATAGAGATCGAAGCGTTCGGACTGGATATAGGGACCATGCGCCCCGCCCTTCCCGGGGCCTTCGTCCCACTCTATTCCAAGCCATCTGAAGGTTTCATAAAGATCTTCGATGGCCTCATCATTATAACGTTCGCGGTCGGTGTCCTCTATTCTGAGAATGAATGTTCCGCCCATTGAACGGGCGAAAAAATAGTTGAACAGGGCGGTTCTGACCCCACCTATGTGCTGAAGCCCGGTGGGGGACGGGGCGTAACGTACTCTTACACTCATTGCTGCTGTTCCTTTGCCAATGGATTTTGAACTAAAGAGATTGCGGCTTCATTATACAGATGTGTTCCGGCAAGGGTCAACCGAGGAGAATCGGCTCGACGATTTCAGGTTTGGATTAAAGAATTACTGCTTTCCCTGGGCAGAAAAAAATGATACCTCTCTCTAACGCTCCGCGATGACGTTCGGTATCATTTTTTTCTGCCTGAAATCGCCTCTTTCTGCGTTTTTACTGTCAAGCCGAAGATTCGGCTTGTCTATATATATTATTGCTGATTCAGGCCTGCTCTTCGCGTTCGGGCGGGTAGAGCCAGGCAAGGGCGTCTTCGGTCAGTTTTGCCAGCATGACGGGAATTATCTGCTCCCGGCTCCTCTGAATGCTCTTCTCCAGAGCAGGCCGCTGAAACTGGTTTTTGAGTTCCGCACTTTTTCTGGAAACCAGGGAGGCTGTTTCATCATCTTCCCGGGTAAAGGGAACAAGAGTGTAGAGAGAAAGCAGCATTACCACGGGACCGCAGTAGTCCTCTTCCACCAGGCGTGAAAACTGCCCGCAGGCCTCATCCCGGCGACCCTGCATAAGCAGCGCAAAGCTGTAGAGGAAGTTTATCCAGTCACGATCCCTGCGCTTTTCTTCCCGGAGGGCTCCATAGAAGAACTCCAGACGTTCGGCATCGGTCTTCAGAAGTGCGGGTACCCCGAGGGAGAGGGCAAAACGGGAATGGAGTGCCGGGCGGTGCGCCTTCAGATGCTTCTCCAGGCGTTCAATATCTTCCATACGGTTCTTAAGAAGGTATGCATTGACCAGGATTTTCACCCTCTGGCCCGAACAGCGCCCCTTTCCATACAGACCATCCTCCAGATAGGTGATAAGACCATCCCAGTTTTCATCCTCAAGCAGGCGGAAAAGCTTCCAGTTGAAGAAAAAATAAGAATCAATTCCAAGAACGACCGCAAGAAAGAGGAGCGGCAGATACCAGCTCTCTTTCCAGAAAAGGGTCGCATAATCGCTTCCGAGGAGGATTAGAGGCATAAAAAAGACGACAAGGAAGGATACGACGATAACAAGGTTGAAAAAAGTGAAAATTATCTTAAACTTCACGTATAAATACTCCTATAATTATAAGAGAAAGTGTAATCTATCATAAAAGGGGGGTCAACGGGCGTTAATCATGAAAAGCATATCAACCACCAGTCTGGAACCACAGTTGTACATTGACCAGCCCGTCTTCCTTGATGATGGATATATCCTTCTGACCCCCGATATTCCCGTTACTAAACGGCTTATTGAAAGACTGGAGACATGGTATTTCGACAAGGTCTACAGCGACGGCATGCCGGTCGATGCTCCGCCCCTGGACGGCTCGGGCAAGGTCGGCGTCCTCGATGCCACCATGAAAGAGAACGAGGCGCTTCAGAACGCCATCGACTTCATTTCCGAAGAGACGGTCAAGCTGGCATCCGTTTATAAAGGCTTTCAGGAACATACCGTTCTTTCAATCAACCAGCTCTCCGATATCGTCAAAGAGATAATCTCCAGGCTCAAGGATGAAAACAGGTATCTTCTGGCCCTCCCCGACAATGAAACAGATGAGGAAAACTATCTGGTTGTTCATTCGGTAAAGACGGCGATAGTCGCTCTTGCACTGGCACTCTTTCTCAATATACCGCCCCATAAGCAGATTGAAGTGGGACTGGCTGCTCTTCTGCACGAAATCGGAATGACCAGGATTCCGCCGCAGATCTACAAACATGACCGCCAGCTTAACGACAAAGAGCGGCAGACCATTATTACTCATCCGGTTATCAGTTTTAAGATTCTCAAGGAAGCGGGTTTTCCCAGCCCGGTCGTTCTCGCCGTTCTTGAACACCATGAATATATTGACGGCACTGGATATCCCCGTCGTCTGAAGGGCGACCAGATTTCACTTTACGGAAAGATAATCGGTGTTGCCTCCGCCTATGCTGCAGCGGTTTCCAAACGTCCCTTCCGTGAAGGCAGAGACGGACATTCCGGCATAATGGACCTGGTACGGGACATGGGACGGCGTTATGACGACACCATCCTCCGCGCCCTTATTCTTACCCTTTCGGTCTATCCGGTCGGAACCTATGTGCTCCTCTCCAACAAGGTGAAGGCGCTTGTAGTCAAGACCGATCAGAAGCGTCCGAAGGAGCCGACGGTAAGACTGCTGGTTAATGAAGAAAACATGCTCTACCCGGAACAGCCGGTCGTCCAGATTCTCCAGGGTGATGATGTTACCATCCAGCGTTCTCTGACGCGAAGTGAAATAGAAGAGCTCAAGAAACAGATCAGCTCTCATTGATATCATGGACAAGCCGAACCTTCGGCTTGACATTAAAAACCTGCAGTTAAGGCAATTCCAAATGTGGAGGGAAAAAATTCCGCATTCAGGCAGAAAAAATGATGCCNNAGAGGTATCATTTTTTCTGCCTTGGGAAAGAAAGTATTCTTTAATCCACATTTGGAATTGCCAAACACAAGCGCTTTTTGTTGACAGAGCTTATCCTTTCGGATAGCCTTTCACCACTTTCAAGATGAAACAACATATGAAGCAGGAACAAATACTCAGCTCAATAGCCAGACTCATCAGGCAAAACCGTCGTCAGGAAATAACAGCTCTTATTTTCGATCCCGCGCTTATCGAGCGCTCGGATCTTATTCCTGACGGAGATCCGGTGAAAACGGAGGCGAGGATTCTGAGCGATGCGCTGGAATCCATCACAAACGGAATGTACAACCCCGAAGCGCTGACGGCTCTGGACGCGGTTGGAACGGACTCCCCTTTTTACGGATGGAAAAAAATAACCCTTTCACTGCAGGCTTTCTACAACGGCGGCAAAAGAGAAGCCCTCGACCATCTTTCCGGCATTCCGTCCGAATCTCCCGCATCCTCCATTGTACCGGTAATACGCCGGCTCTGCGGAGAACGGGCAGAAGAGGAACTCAGCCGGCCGGCGGCAAAACTGTTTGCCCGTATAACCGAAGACCGCTCCTTTATCACCAGCGCCCAGAGCCAGCTCAAGGAGTGTCTCGATGCGGATATGGAAGAGCTCTTCATTGAGACCGCCCTGCTGCTGGTACGGGATCTCAAGGGGCGACATCCGACTGCGGCGCGTAAATTTTCACTCTGGCTTATCAAAAGCGCATCCCTCTACGGCTACTCCCCGGAACTTATTGTTTCCAGTCTCAAGAACATGTTCGGCCCGGCGGAAGGAAGCAGACTCTGCGCCATCGCCCTGAGGGATGAAGAACCGGAAATAAGCCTGCTTTTCTGGATCAGGGCCCTTCTTTCAAGAATGAAGCTCGATGATCTGGAAGTGGAAGAACGGAACGCTTATCTGGATATTATTTCGCATTCCGCCGCAGCGGCGGGCCGCCTTATGAAGTCTCCGGAAAGCGCCGAAGAAGCCGGATATGAGGAGGATGAATGGCAGACCTATATAAGGAGCCTCTCGTTCCTGGCATCAGAAATCGGCGGCTTCAATGCATCCGGAGCTTCTCCTTCGGCACTTTTTGATATTCTCGCTTCCATCGGAGACGGAAGAAGAGATAAGAAGAGAAGAGAGCTGCCGGGGGACCATCCCGTCCCTGCCGTAAGAGAGCGCAGGAGTGCGAAACCGCTTCAGCTTGAACTCTTTTCGTGACCCGTGGATTCCCGTAATTTCCAGGAGAAAAGGCATATGAAAAAAGAGCAATCCGTTTTCCTTGAGGAGCTTCTCGGCCCCGAACCTCTGGCTTCAATCGACGATCTGGAACTGGAAATTGAATCCCGTCCTAATTTTGTCGGCCCCGGTGCCTGGATTGCAGTTGCCGCAGAAGGAATGAAAGAAAAAGCGGTAAAAAACTGTACAAATACGAAGGGTTCAACATACACTTGAATTAACTGATATTCGAGGGGGGATAGAATGATCAATATAACCGTTACTTTACCTGAGGGCGAACGGAAGATCATTCCCTATGGGACGCGGATTGACGAACTCGTAGGAGACAGGGGTAAAGACCATCCCGAGGGACCGATTGTCGCTGCCCTGGTAAACAACGACCTGGTCAGCCTCTCTTTCAAGGTGGAGGTGGATGCTACCATTGAACCGGTCAGACTCTACCATCACTACGGCAACAGAATTTACCGCAGATCCCTCTCCTTCCTCCTAGGACTGGCTGCAAAACGGGTTTTTCCGGAGCGGCAGCTTATTATCGGCCACAGTCTCGGTGACGGATACTATTACTACTTCAATGGGCTCTCCGGCGTAAGCCAGGAAGAGCTGGATCTGATAGAACAGGAAATGCATGCCCTGGTGCAGGCTGAGCTGCCCATCGTCCGGAGGTCGGTCGGATACCAGAAGGCTGTTGAGCAGGTGGAACAGGAAAACCTTCCTGCCACCTCCCTTCTGCTCCGTTACCGGAACGATCCCAAAATCCCCATGTATCAATGTGATAAATTTTTTGATATCAGCTATGAGCCACTGCTGGACAACACCGCCCTTCTCGGGCTTTTCAAACTTCATAACTATGCTCCCGGCTTCCTTCTCCGCTTTCCACTTTCAAAAAAACCCACGGAGGTTGCGGAATTCAAGGATCATCCCCTTCTTTTCTCTATCTTTACCGAATATAAGGCATGGGGAAAAATTCTTAATGTAAACTGCACCGGCCGGCTGAATCAGCTGATCGAAGAGCGTAAGATTCGTCCCTTTATTCAGATAGCGGAAGCTCTTCACGACAAGAAAATAAGCAGTATTGCCGATCAGATAGCCGAAAAAAGAGAGCAGGTAAAGGTGGTGCTTATCGCAGGCCCTTCCTCCTCCGGAAAGACCACCTTTACAAAAAAACTTGCCATTCAGCTCCAGGTCCTCGGCTTCAATCCGGCGATAATCGGGCTGGATGATTACTACCTTCCCCATGACCGCACACCGCGGGACAGTGAGGGAAAGCTCGATCTGGAAAGTCTCTACGCCCTTAATATCGAGCAGCTCAATTCTCACCTTCTCGACCTCTTTGTCGGGAAGGAGGTGACTATACCGATCTACGACTTCAAGCTTGGACGGCCCAAACCCGAGGGAAAAACGATGCGTTTCAGCAAACGGAATATTCTGCTCATGGAGGGTATCCACGGCCTTAATCCCGGTCTTACTCCGGATATTCCCCGGGAGCAGAAGCACCTGGTCTATATTTCCGCTCTGACCCAGCTTAACCTGGATGATCATAACCGTATTGCCACAACCGACAACCGTCTCTGCAGGAGGATGGTGCGCGACCATCAGTTCCGCGGAAACAATGCCATCGGAACCCTCGGAATGTGGCCGGCCGTACGCCGCGGAGAAGACAACAATATTTTTCCCTACCAGCACCTTGCGGTTTCCGCATTCAACAGTGCCCTGGACTATGAGCTTGCGGTACTGAAACCCTATGTCGAACCCCTCCTGAACACCGTAAAACCTTTCCATCCCCAATACAGTGAAGCAAGAAGGCTGCTCGCCTTTCTGGGAAATTTTTCATCAATTCCGGTCCAGTTTGTTCCCCAGCATTCAATCCTCCGGGAGTTTGTCGGAGAAAGCGGATTCAGCTACTAGGACAAGACGGGTAAAGCATGCTCATACATACATTTCTGCTTCTTCTGCCCCTCTTCGCCGTGACCGGTGCAGGTTACCTTCTGGGACGCTTTTTTCACCTCTCCGAAGAGAGCCTTATCCGGGTACTTACCGATTTTTTCATGCCCATGCTCATCTTCGTATCCCTCTACAATTCCGATATTACCCTGTCGGATATGGCCCGCCTTTTCGGCGCCGCAACGCTTATGGTCGCACTTCTGCTCGCGGCTGCCCTCCTCTATGCCCGTCTGGCGCACATAGATGCGAAAGTTTTTTCCATGCCCTTTGTGTTCATGAACTCCGGATTTCTCGGGATCCCTCCCNNTGCCCTTCTTTATGCCCGTCTGGCACGCATAGATCCGAGAGGTTTTTCCATGCCCATTGTGTTCATGAACTCGGGTTTTCTCGGGATACCTCTCATGCAGCTCTGGGGAGGAAACGAGGCCATGAATATCATCATTATCTTTGATGAGATTCTGACCCTCTATATTTTTACTCTGGGATTTCTGATAATCCGCGGCGGCATAAGCCGGGAAGCAGTCAGGGCATCTCTTGCAAGTCCGATACTCTGGGCCGTACTTCTCGGTTTCGGTGCCAATATTATTGGAGTACCCGTGCCGGCCGCTATTCTGGAAACCTGCGGTTTTGCAGGTGCGGCCGCTCCTCCGCTGGCGGCTTTTGTCCTTGGAGTCTCGCTCCACGCGAGAAAGCCGCGCGTCGAGCCTCATCTCATTGCCGGTGTACTCCTTAGAACCGTTGCCGGCTTCTGTGTCGCCCTGCTTATTGTTGTTCTTTTCCGATTCGAAGGACTCACAAAAACGGTCATTCTCGTTACCGGAGCACTTCCTGCGGCAGTATTCAGTTACGTACTCCCCGCCCGCTACGGCATTGAAAGCGAGCGGGCCCAGGGTATCGTGATAGTCTCCACCATACTCGGCATTGTCAGCATCCCGGCAGCATTTGCTCTCGCCGCCGGGATCTGAACTGTTTCTCTCAGTTCTTCCGTTTTACCGAAGATACGCCCGAGGTAATAACAGATTCGGAACTGACTTCTCCGCTGTAGAACAGCGTAGCGGCTCCATTCAATGCACCGTTCAGATCTCCCCCGTTCATATTGAGAGAGATGGTACCTGCGCCGTTCAGCTCAACCCGTGCATCGCGGACAGAGAGCGTCTCCGCATCGACCGTGATCCCTCCGTCCGCTTCAATATCCAGAAACGAGTAGGAACCGTCCTCAAGCTTCAGGGAACTGCCCCCCTGCAGTACCACCGAAAGCCTGTCACCCGAGAACCCACTGACCCTTCCCGTAATTCCACCGAAACCTTCCAGTTCGGTGAGTTCCGGCATGCTTATACGCGCCTTCAGCTGCTTGTTCGCTCCAGGCAGGGTGCGCTTAACCTCCAGGGCAAGCGTGCGGCCTCTTGTCTCTGCTTCGAGGTGGGGCTCCAGATACCGGGGAAAGGAAAGGCTGAGGGAAGCCTCTCCCCTCGTTATCTCCACATCCCAGCTTCCCACAAGCAGAACTTTCTCAAAAGAATCCACCGGATAGTTTTTCTCTATCAGGGTTCGATCCTCATCCGTAAGCTCTCCAAAACTTTCCGCCATTGCAGCATGTCCCTTCAGCACCAGGCGTGAAGCGGCCGCCATACCGGACAGGACCAGAGCCATGACCGCCAGTCCCAGCAGAACTGTTTTATTGCTTTGTCTCATTTTTTTCCGTGCTCCTTTTTAAACGTTTCATACCTTCCGGCAAGTTCTCCAATATCGATTCCCAGGGTATCCATCAAATGAAAAAGTCTTGGAAGCTCCTCCTGAAAGAAGAAAGATCTCCGCTCCTTAAGAACCTTTTCCGGTCCGTCGGAGGCTGTAAAATAGCCGATACCCCGCTTATTGTAGATAATGCCAAGCTCCTGCAGATGAGCAAAGGTCCGCACTACCGTATTCGGATTTACTTCCATATCCATTGCAAGCTCCCTTATGGAGGGAACCCGCTCATCAGATTCCCATTCACCGGAAATAATTTTCTCAAACATATAATCCGCGATCTGCAGATAGATTGGTCTGTTTTCTTCAAACTCCATGATGCACCTCTGCTTCCCTTACCCTCATCCAGGCAATAGTCCAGCAGAACGGCGCAAGCAGTACCCGGTAGAAGATATCTGCGGCAATCTCCAGAGCCCTGACAACCCGGAAACTCAGACCCGGCATTGATTCCAGAGAGCTGAAATCCGCATACATGTTCAGATTGATCTCAAAAAGGCCTGTAAAGAAATCCCAGTACACGATCCTTAAAGAGAGCATCATCCACAGGGTAGCTGCAAAACCCAATGCCGCAAGTATCAGAACCGTCTTGAAAAAATTATTCTTCCTGAACCATGCGGCCCCGAGGAAAAATACGGAATGGGTGACAAGGTAGTGCCCGTAGATTCCAAACGCCTCTCCTGACAAGGGATTAAAGGGAGGGATCGATGCCTTGAACAGAAGCGATGTAAGAGGATACGCGGCCAGGCTTGCGGCAGTGTATGCTGCCGCGGCAAGCAGAATATATCCGGGTCCCGTAAAAAGCAGACGTGACGCCGTTTTCTCGAGGCTTCCTGCTGGAAGAAGAAGAAAATTCTGAATTGACTCTTTTTTATGAAGATCCGAAAAAGCCCGGCTTGCAAGAAGATAGCCTCCTGGAATAAAAAGAAGAGGAAAGAGAACCTGGTGGAAACGGGCGCTTTCTCCCTGCCAGAGAGTCAGCATGGAAAGGATAACCACAAATGCGGCTCCTGCGCCGACCGCGATAAGCGCGGATCTCCACTGGGTATAGATATCCCGTCGCATGAGATAATAGAGTCTTGTTCCGAATCCTTTCATCAGGATACCCTCCTTTCAATAATCGCTTCAATCTTGTCTCCGGCGCGCATGACCGCATTGAACAGCACCTCGATATCCAGCGGACTCTCTTCTCCCGTCAGGTTTTCTTCGACGATAATATAACCGCCCATCGACTGATCGCTGTAAAGGACCGAGTCACCCTCCGGCAGTGCCCTTACATGTTTCATGACGAGGTGTCTGCCGATTTCACCGACCGAGCGATTGAATATTATAGATCCCGAATCGACTATGACAATCGGATCTATCAGATGCCCCATATCCCTCACCTGGTGAGTGGATATTATGATGGAGCGCTCTTCGCTGCACGATGAAGCAACCACCCTGCGGAACTGGCTTTTGGATGGAATATCGAGACCGTTGGTCGGTTCGTCCAGAAAGAGAATTGAACTGTTGCAGGCAAGCCCGAATGAGAGCAGGAACTTTTTTTTCTGCCCGTAGGAGAGACTCGTAAGTTTCTTTTCCTGCCCGATCTCGAACTCTGCAAGATACTGTGTGAAACGCTCGTGATCAAAACGCGGATAAAAAGGAGCATAGAGCCGCACATATTCCCTGCCGCTCAGGGCCGGTACGTGAAACTCCTCGGCCAGAAAAAAGATCTCCGCCAGAACCGATGGTGAACGCTTTGCCGGATTCTCTCCCAGAAGGGATACCGCTCCGGAGCCGGGAAAGAGAAGGCCCGACATTATTCTCAGAAGCGTAGTTTTTCCCGCCCCGTTTTTGCCCAGAAGCCCGTAGATATTCCCGGGCTTGACCAGAAGCTCAAGCTCCGAAAAGAGCTTCTCTTTTCCATATCCGAAATCCATGCTGGATACCTGGATCATTCTTTACCTCCATATTGGTGTACTAGTTTTCTATTACACTGGGAATATAATACATACCGACACTGCTGTCAAGCACTTACATCAAAAACTTCCGTTACTATCCGAAGTTTTCATGAAAGGGGGCTTACAGAAGAGTCCCGGTAACGGGAAAGAAGTGAAAGATAATCTCGGCGGGGAATTTCTTCGGCACCAAAGGCTGCCAGATGGTCGGTGTAGACCTGACTGTCCACAAGGGTGTAGCCGGCCTTTACAAGAAGTCGCACGGCACTGACAAAGGCCACCTTGCTTGCATCCCGCCTGAGGGCGAACATCGATTCACCGCAGAAAATCGAGCCGACCGATACTCCGTACAATCCTCCGGCCAGGGTACCTTCATGCCAGCTCTCGAATGAATGTGCCATGCCGAGATGATGCAGCCTCTTATAGGCTTCTATCATCCCTTCGGTAATCCAGGTACCGTCCTGACCGGGTCTTGGAACTCTTGAACAGTTTCGTATGACCGCGTCGAAGGCCCTGTCCACGGTGCAGGTATACTCCCCCGATCTGAGTCTTCTCTCAAGGCGGCGGGGAACATGCAGTTTATCGGGAAAGAGAACGAAACGGGGATCGGGATTCCACCAGAGGATGGGGCTTGTCTCGTCAAACCAGGGGAATACACCCTGGCCGTAGGCGGATTTCAGGACCTCGGGAGAGAGGTCGCCTCCCATGGCAACAACTCCCTCCTCATCTGAAGGAGGGGGGAAATGTACGGCTGGTTCTCCTGTGCTGAAAAAGGGCATGGGGTATAATCGTTCTCTATCCGATTCTGACCGCGATCTTGTCTTCACCTTCAAGATCGACAACAGCCTTTCCGCCTTCGGCAAGCTCGCCGAAGAGGACAGCATCTACAAAGAAAGATTTAATCTTCTCCTGAATAAGCCGGGAGACGTTACGGGCACCGAAGGCGGGATCGTAGCCGTTCACCGCAAGCCACTCCCGTGCTTCCCGGGTAACTTCGAGGGAAACGGATTTCTCTTCAAGTCTCTGACGGAATGCCGAGATCTCTTTATCTACAATCATAAGAACCACTTCCATGGGGAGGTGGGAAAACTTGATGACCGCATCCAGCCGGTTGCGAAATTCGGGACTGAAGGCCTCTTCGACAGCCTTCCCCACCACGGAATCGGAAATGGTCTGATTCCCGAACCCGATTACCGGCTTCCCGATTTCCCTTGCGCCGGCGTTGCTGGTCATTATGATAATCACGTTGCGGAAGTCCGCTTTTCTTCCGGAGTTATCGGTCAGGGTAGCGTAGTCCATTACCTGGAGGAGGGTGTTGAATACATCCCGGTGGGCTTTTTCAATTTCATCCAGAAGCAGTACCGCATGGGGCTGTTTTCGGATGGCATCGGTAAGCAGTCCGCCTTCCTCGTAACCGACATATCCGGGAGGGCTTCCGACGAGACGGCTCACGGAATGTCGTTCCTGATACTCGCTCATATCAAAGCGTATAAGTCCGATACCGAGATGATCCGCCAGCTGACGGGCAAGTTCGGTCTTTCCGACACCCGTGGGTCCGACAAAAAGGAAAGAGGCTACCGGCTTCTCCAGATCGCCAAAACCGGCACGGGACCTTTTTATGGACTCCACTACCGCGGCAATGGCGTTCTCCTGACCGAAAACCACCGACCGCAGCTGCCGGTCAAGGCTCCGCAGGCGTTCATTTTCATCCGAGGATACGCTCCGTTCCGGAATCCTGGCAATCCTGGCAACCACCTTTTCCACAATTTCCTTTGTTACCAGCGGAACATCTTCAGCTTCAGATGTCTCTTCACTACTGCGGAAATCGAGCATCTGAAGCCATGCACCCGATTCGTCAATTACATCTATCGCCTTGTCGGGCTGATGCCGGTCATTTATATACTGCGTTGAAAGATCGACCGCAGCGGTAATGGCCTCGTCTTCGTAACGTACGGAGTGAAACTGCTCGTAGCGCTCTTTCAGCCCCCTGATTATCGCTTCGGTCTCATCCCTGCTCGTTTCGGGTACGTCTATTTTCTGGAACCGCCTGCTCAGCGCCCGGTCCTTGTCGAAAAATTTCTTGAACTCATCATCGGTAGTCGAACCGATACAGCGCACCTTTCCGCCCGCCAGAACGGGTTTGAGGAGGTTGGAGGCATCCATGGAGCCTCCGGAGACGGCTCCGGCACCTACGATGGTGTGAATTTCGTCTATAAAGAGAATTACCTTTTCTTCATCTTCAAGCTCTCTGAGGACCTGTTTCATCCGCTCCTCGAAATCTCCGCGGTATTTGGTACCCGCAAGCATTCCGCCCAGATCCAGGGCGTAAAGCCGGTAGCCCTGGAGCAGACGGGGAACCTTCCCCTCGGCGATCCTGGAGGCCAGCCCTTCGGCCACCGCGGTCTTTCCCACCCCGGGCTCCCCCACAAGAATGGGATTGTGCTTCAGCTTCCTGCAGAGCACCAGGCTCATCCGCTCCAGAAGGTCCTCGCGCCCGATCAGGGGTTCGAGTTCTCCCCTTCCGGCGGCCGCGGTGAGCTCTCTTGCGAACTTGTCCAGCGCCCTTCCCCTGCCGGTACGCCGCCCCGGCTCAGCTTCTTCGGCATCATCTTCAAGATCTTCGTCCGCTTCTTCATCGGACATCTCATCATTCATGGTGCCGCGTGAAGCGGAGCTTACCACCTGCAGCAGGCCGTACCGCGTAACGCCGCTCTTCCGGAGAATATAGCTGCTGTGACTTTCTTCTTCATCGAAGATCGCAACGAGAATATCACCCGCTTCCACAATGGTGGTCGAAGAGCTTTCCGCATGAAAAAGCACCCGCTCGACGATATTTTCAAATCCGATACTTTGTACCGGCTCATGATCCTCTCCGTCTGGAAGACGGGGAATGCGTTCGGCAATATAACTGCCCAGAAGCTGCCGGGTCTCTTCCAGGTGGGCGCCTGATTCCAGGAGAATCGTCTGAACCTCCGGAAAACCGAGACCTGCACTGAGCAAATGCTCGGGGGTAAGATATTCGTGACGCTCTTCTTTCGCCATAGTGTAGGCCGTCTGTATAATCGCCTGTACTTCGCTGCTTATTTCCATTTCGCTCTCATCATTGATCAGGCTCTATTTCACAGCGAAGCGGAAATTCACCCTGCTTCGCCATTGATAAAACCTGCAGCTGCTTTGTAGCCGCAATATCCCTGCTGTAGACACCGGCGACACCCTTTCCGTTCCTGTGAACATCCATCATTATCCGGACCGCCTCTTCGGTGCTTCGGTGAAACACCTTGCGGATCACCATCACCACAAAATCCATGGTGGTGTAGTGATCATTGAGGAGAATGACCCGGTACATGGGCGGCTCATCAATCTTATGACCTGTATGCTCCCTTACGCCACTGTGAAGATCCTGATCGCTCATTGCCGATCTCATCCCCCGCCATAGATATGATGCAGCTCTTCGAGCATCTCCTCGGTCTTTTTACGGCATTTGCCGCAGACCGTTCCGGCTCCGGTTTTCTCCTGGATCATTTCGTAGGTCTTCGCTCCGTTCCTGAAGGCAGCTTCGATATCCTGATCGGTAACACCGACACATTCGCAGACAACTTCGGCCACGCTCTTTTTAAAGGGGTTATCCTTACCGTTTTTTTCCAGATAGTCGTCTATTGCCGCACGAAGGCCCTTGTCCCCGAGAACACTGCAATGGAATTTATGCTCCGGAAGCCCTCCGAGTGCTTCGGTTATCTGCTTCGGAGTAATATGGTACGCCTCTTCAAGGGTCATACCTGTTACCATTTCAGACATCATCGAGGTGCTGGCTATGGCGCTTGCGCAGCCGTAGGTCTGCCATTTGCATTCGGCGATTTTACCGTCCACTATTTTCACGGCGACAAGCATCTGATCACCGCACGCCATGCTTCCCACCATTCCCGTACCGTCGGCATTGTAGGCTTCCGCATCTTCGAGAATGTTTCTTGGATTTATAAAATGGTCTTTAACCTTTTCGGTATAGACCCATTGTGAATTACCGTTCAATTCTGAACCTCCCTGGATCGTACTGTGGACATTTTTCGAATTCTTTCAATGATCGGAGGCAGCTTTTCAAGGAGATAATCCACCTCTTCTTCCGTGTTGAATCTGCCGAGACTGAAACGGATGGATCCGTGAGCCAGCTCGGTATCAATGCCTGTGGCCATAAGAACATGACTCGGCTCAAGAGAACCGGTGGCACAGGCGGAGCCCGTTGAAACGGCAATCCCTTCAAGGTCAAGATACAGAAGAATCGATTCACCTTCCGCAGCAAAAAAAGAGATATCAAGGGTATTCGGAAGAACATGCTCGGGATCACCGTTTATGTGTATCTCCGGAATGAGTGCCGATATTCCGTCCAGCAGACGCTTCCGGTATCCTGAAAGACGCCTGTGCTCCTCTTCAAGCAGTTCTCCCGCTATTCGGGCGGCCTCCCCGAAGGCGATAATAGACGGACCGTTTATCGTACCCGCCCTCATCCCTTCCTCCTGATGGCCTCCATGGATAAGGGGAAAGAGCGGGGCCTTTTTCCTCCGGTACAGGGCTCCGATTCCCTTGGGTGCGTACAGCTTGTGGGCGGACATGCTCATGTAGTCCACCTTCAGCTTCTCAACGTCCACGGGAATCTTTCCGATCGCCTGCACCGCATCGGTATGAACCAGGGCGCCGTACTTGTGAGCCCGCCGGGCAATCTCAGCCAGATCCTGTATGGTTCCTATTTCATTATTGGCGAGCATAACCGAAACAAGGGCAGTGGTATCGTCAAGAGCCGCCTCCAGTGCTTCCATATCGATGCGTCCGTGACTGTCCACGGGTATAATCTCCACGGGAACTCCGAGCGTTTTCAGGTAATTCACGGTTTCGAGCACACAGGGGTGCTCAATGCTGCATGTTATAATCTTGCCGCGATGACGGGGATGGTCCGGATGGAGGATGCTTTTCAGCACCGTATTGTTGGATTCGGATCCGCCCCCGGTAAAAATGATTTCCCCGGGGGTACTTCCCGTAAGCCGGGCAACTTCTCTGCGTGCCTTTTCCACCTCTTCACGTACTTCACGTCCGAACATATGCATACTTGAAGGATTACCGTACAGATCCAGAGCCGCTATAAATACTTCCCTTACTGCCGGATCCAGAGGGCTTGTGGCGTTATTATCAAGATAGACAAATCTGTTTTTCATACAGGGAAAAGGTACTGCCCCACACAAGCTTCGTCAAGCTTCAAGGCTTATTGAATCGAATATGATGACGTTTTGCCCACCGTACGTAGCCGCACTTTTCCGGCAGCCAGCCGGCAAACATGACTCTGAAGAGCGTCATCCGTCTGCATTCCTTCATAAGCCTGAAACGATCCTTATAGACCGTGCATTTCCCGCTTTTCTTCTCAAGAAAGGGACAGGGACGATCCTGATAATAGTAAAGAGTGCCGTTTATATACTCTTTTTCGTGACAGCATGCGCCGCACTCAAGGCAGATGCCTTCCCAGCAGCGGAATAATCGCCGGAACATCAGCGAAGGGGGGCGAAATACCCGGTTTCTCCCCTGCCGCTCCTGCCATGCAGATATGCCTGAACCTCGACGGGAAGATAGCTGCGGCCGAAATCATCATCAATAGAACTGGTATATTCAAGAATGTAGCGTCCGTCTCTCCGTTCAAGAAGCTCCTGTGCAAGCGGTCCGATTCCTTCCGGACGGAAAAGGTGGATAACGGACCCTCCGCTCTTCTCCGCAAGATACCTGAATTCTTCGGGTCCCCCCTCAGCGAAAGGAAGCACACAGTAGAAGGATATGTGATTTGCCTCCAGATACCGTGCGATCTCCACCAGTTCATGTCTTGCAAAGGCGGACAGAGGCAGGTCCCCGCTGGAAAAGAAGACAATGGCCCGTTTTTTGTTGGCGGCGGTAAGCCCCGAAGCCGCCAGTCTGATGGAGGAATCGGTTTTCCATTCCCTGTTCTCCGCCGCCGCGCTGCCCTGCAGGAGCGCCTCAATAAGCGAATCCGCCGTATAGGTGGACCGGACCTCGCGCACCGGCAGTTCTCCGGCTCCGACAAAAGAGAAATCCGCCCGGCCTTCAGCGGAGGAAACGAGGGCGCTTATTCCTTCTCCAAAGGCGTCGGTATATTCGCGTGCGGAGGCGGAGCGTTCGACCACCACCGCCACAGCTGCCGATTCGAGCTCATCGATGGACCCGGCAAGCCGGAACCCTCCTGCTTCCACACGTCCCTCGGTAACAAGGAAATTGTTCGCTTCCATTCCGATAACCGGAGTTCCCCGTCTTGTCGAGACCGAGACCTCAACCGCTATTTCGGGAAACCGCTCTTCCATAACCCGTTCCACTTCCACGAGCAGGCTCCCGTAGAGCTGGTGAAAATCCGCATAACGGTATAAGGCATTCTCGGCAAAATCGGCAATTACTATGTTCCCATTGGCGTCAAAGTCGCCCTTGAGAAAATTGCTCTCCCCACGGCTTTCCACCAGCAGCCGGGTGGTCTCACGGGCAGGGTCGTAGAGGGTGAGTCCTTTTCCATCGGCCACAATGATCTTGTTATCCAATACCGCGGTAAGCCCTTCAGGAGCATCGAACAGGCCCTCACCGCTGCTTCCCAGATAGTTTCCGCTCGGATCAAAACGGTAAAGGGTATTGCTGCGGCCGTCTGCAACATAGACGACCTCTTCAATTACGCAAATTCCCGTAGGCTTTCGGAACCCGGTAAAGTCTTCACTCCTTTTTCCAAAGGAGAGTATAAAGTCTCCGTTCCGGTTAAACTTGGAGACCCGCCGGTTCCCCTGCTCGGTAACATAGAGATAACCTTCTTCATCCAGGGTCATATACTGGGGTCCCAGCAGCTCTCCTTCGCCCCGCCCCTTTCCGCCGAAGCGCTTGATATCGCTGCCGTCGGGCCTGCTGCTTACAATCCGGTCTCCCTGATACTCGGAGACATACAAACGACCGTCGGGACCTGCAAGGGCATCAAAGGGACGGTTCAGTCCCTGCACCCCGCCGCGGATACGTCCCTTGATCATTCCATTTATGCTGACCGAAACAACTTCGTTCGAAGCGAAGGAAACAATGAAACTGCCCCCGTCTTCACGGGGAACCACAGAGGTGGGACCAAGAAAAATGGTGTATTCTTCGGAACTGCCATCGAGACGGTCCACCTCGACAAAACGGGATTCAGGCGAGAGTTCCGGCCCCATAGAGCGACGGTATTCAAAACTGTCAATCCGGTTTTTAAGGCTGGCAGTTGCCGCCTCCGAGTTCATGACCCCGATCCACTGTTCCATCGCCGAATTCAGAAGCCCCGAACGGTAATAGCTGTTTCCCAGCCACAGACGGGTGTTGTTGTTCCCGGGCTTGAAAGCGAGACTCCTTTCGAAAGAGAGAATCGCACTGCCGAACTCGCCATCGTGATACGCCCTGACTCCGGACATAAAAGCCTCTTCGGCGCTTACGGCATCCATATCGATCCGCTCTTCGGTCTGCCCATAAAGCGGAAGAAGGAGTACGAGAGCCAGTAAAGCAGGCAGAAAAAATCTCCGGCTACTCATGTTCATCTTCTCCTGTTTCATCTATCACCTTCCGCAGATGGGTCGCGATGGCACGGCTTCCGTTGGATAGTTCATATGCACGCTTGAGAGTTCTGCGGGCCTCCCGCATCTTCCCCATCTTGAACTGAGCCCATCCCAGAGAGTCGAGGTAAGCCGGGTGCTCCGGTACCGCATCCAGTGCTTTTCTTATGTAATCCACCGCTTCGGGAAGCTCCTTCTCAAGCTCTACCATGGTATATCCGGCGGAGTTCAGGGCGTTGCTGTTTCCCGGTTCGATCTCCAGCGCCTTATGGTAACAGTCGAGACTTGTGTCCACCTTTCCCTGGCTGAAAAGGGCGAATCCGAGAGCGGAATAGACTTGGGGAGATTCAAATCCCGATTCGAGAAGCTCTTTCATCTCAAATTCCGCGAGCCTGAACCGTCCCGTAATGTTGTAAATATAACCAAGGACCATACGGCACTGATAGATATGGAGAAAATCATCGTGATTGGTAACTACCTGTTCGAGATACAGAAGGGCCTCATCAAATTTCTGAAGCTTCGTATAGCAGAGACCAAGGTAATAAGCCAGATCGGGATACTCTGCAGGGTCCGCCTCAAGAGAGATAAAATAATCCAGCGCTTTCTCGTATCGTTTGGCCCGATAAAAGGCGAGTCCGGTCTCAAGCATGTTTTTCATTGTCCGGCACCCTGAAGCTGGCAGAACGGTACAGTGCATTCTCCTGATGATTCATGGGATGAAGAAATACCGGCGATACCGATATGCACCCCTGACTTACCGCATTCCAGTCTGATCCGGGTTCCTCCTCTGCATGAACCGTATCACCCGCAAGGAAAAAAAACTTCTCCCCTCTCGGGCCTTCCATTCCGGCTATCGAATCATCATAAATCCGGCGGGAGGGATGGGTAAAGGCAACTGTAAAGGGAACGCTTGCGGAAGGATCGGGAACATTGATATTGATAAAATGATCTCTTGCCCAGAGAGAAATGAAAAGATCGATGTTCAGACTTATGAATTGTGCAGCCGCACTGAAAGGAAAGGGAGGACGCATCGGGGCCACCGAAACAGCCACCGAAGGAACACCGGAAAGCGCACCCTGCCGGGCGGCTGCTGCGGTTCCCGAAAAAATTATATCGGTTCCCAGATTCGGTCCCCGGTTTATACCGCTTATGACAAGATCAAATTTTCCGGGCAGGGCGCCGAGAAGCGAAAAGAGCACGCAATCGGCAGGTGTACCGCTGCAGGCATATATCCGTTCTTCCACTTCCCTGAAACGGACAGGATCCCGAAGCGTGACAGAATGGCTGGTCCCGCTCCTCTCAATCTCCGGGGCCGCAACCCACACCTCATGCTCTTTTTGCAGTTCAAGGCGGAGAGTTTCCAGTCCGGCACTGTTTATTCCGTCATCGTTGCTCAGCAGAATCCGCATAGTACCACTATAAAGGATTCACACCCGTTTTGAAAAGATAATCTTTGCCGCTCCGGAGGGTTCACAAAGAAAGATATCGGGGTGAAAGCCGAAAATACGTTCGTATTCTTCAAGGCGCTGGCGGTATTCATCGATTACATCCTCTTCTATCAGGCTTACGGTGCAGCCGCCAAAGCCGGGTCCCACCAGTCGTGAACCGTAACAGCCTTCGAGTTCTCCGGCCCGCTTGACCAGCCAGTCTATCTCCGGACAGGAAACCTCAAAATTATCCCGAAGGCTTTCCTGGGAACGGTTCATCATTTTCCCGTATCCGTTGAGGTCTTTATTGAGGAGCGCCTGGCGGGAATCGATCGTTCTCCGGTTTTCACCTGCCACATGAAGACATAGTCTGCGTTCAGCTTCGGAGAGAATACCGACCCCCTCTTTCAGCTCCTGCTCGGTAAAATCGAGTATGGATCTGCCTGAATGCAGATCCTGCAGTTTTTCAATCCCCTCAAGACACTGATGATATCTGTCCTCAATCTCTTCCTTTGCATAGTTCTGGTTTACATTGCTGTTGGTCACCACAAAACGGGCTCTTCCGATTTCGAGGGGAAGATGTGAGTATTTAAGGGAATGAAGATCGAGAAAGAGAGCGCTGCCGGGGCTGGCAAAACAGGAAACGAACTGATCGGTAATCTGTTCTGGCAGGCCGATAAAGGCACTCTCCGAGAGATAAACGACCTGCACCAGTTTGATGTCGTCAATGGAGTACTGAAAAAGTTCCCGCATGGCCATGGCTGTTGCAAGGCCTATGGCGGAGGAAGAGCCGAGGCCTATCCCCTGAGGTACGGACCCCCCGAAACTGATGTTCAGTCCGCGGAATTCGTATCCGAGCTGAAGCAGTTCGAAGAGCACTCCCTTTGGATAGTTTGCCCACCTGTCTTCACGCTTGTACTTGAGGTTTGCTACGGTCGTACGTTTCCGTTCATGCACATCTGCGGCGTAAAAACGAAGAGAATTGTCTTTACGTCTGGATACAGCCACCTCTACGGAACGGTTCAGAGCAGCCTGAAGAACATGACCTCCGGCAAAATCGGTATGTTCTCCCATAAGGTTCAACACACCGGGTGCCGAAGCTATCACTTCAGGCTCACTTCCATATTCCGCCACATGGCGAGCAATTAAATCTTTCATGCAGCGCCCCTAACAATTCTCGGGTCAAACCTATCTTAAAAGAAAACATACTTGTTTGCAACAAAAAACCATCTGGAAAGATATCTTACCTTCGGATAGTATGCTTTCATGAAATATTCGCCTGCAGCTGCCCTGTTTCTCTCTGTTTCATCCGCCTTTCTCTTCGCCCTTGCCATGCCGAATGAAATATTTGCTTACGGAGTGCCTGCGCTTGCTCTCTTCGCCCTGGCGCCCTTTTTTGCGGCATTCAGGAGAGCAGGCTCCATAAAAAGCGCCGTTGCCGCAGGAACACTCTTTGCAGCCCTTACAAGCGTATCGCAGTTCTTCTGGCTCCTCTATTTTGAAGATTTCTCGGTATGGACCCTTACGGGTGTCACCCTGGCGCACATGCTCTATTTTGCCCTCTTCGCACCCGTCCTTTTCATCCTTTCACGCGGTCCGGGGCATATCAGACCTTTTCTCCTTGCCGCAGCCTGGACTGTCTACGAATACTTCCGCAGTCTTGGCTTTCTCGGATTCCCCTGGAATATGGCGGCGCACCCCTTCGGCGGGATTCTTCCCCTGGCCCAGACAGCTGCCCTGTCGGGGATGTGGCCGATTACCTTTATTGCGGCGCTTTTCTGCGCCCTTACCGCGGAGCTGCCCTATATTCGGGACTCGTTTTCCGGACGGAATTTTTTCCGTTCCGTTTCCGCGGCCTGCGCCATGCTTCTTGTACTGCTTTTTTCAGGTTCCTTCCTGCTTTCGGCCCAGAGGGCCCGGGTCGGAGGTATGGATACAATACCGATGCTTCTCATCCAGACCAATGTGGACTTCTGGCGGGAAGGAGAGGCGGCAAACGGTATTGCCCGCGGACAGGCGCTGAGCCGTGCAGGACTTGAGGCGCATCCGGAAACGGAGCTTGTGGTCTGGAGCGAAAACAGTCTTCAGTATCCCTATGATGCCTCGGCTCCACTTTACCGCAGCCTGCCCGCAGGAGATCCTTTTATCGGCTTTCTGGCGGAAATAGAGACCCCCCTGCTTACGGGAGTCCCGCATTATATTGATTACGAAAAAGGGGAAGCGATGAACAGCGCCGTCATTATTTTTCCCGATGGAACAACCGGACAGCGATACGGCAAGAGCCACCTCGTTCCTTTCGCCGAGCGGGTTCCGTTCTGGAATTTTACGCCCCTGAGGAACTTTCTTCAGAAGTATGTGGGGCTTCAGTCGGCCGGCTGGACTCCTGGAGATTTGACAGACCTTATGAGCATTAAGACCGGAGAAGGCAGAAGCATCGATATTGGCACGCCGATCTGTTTCGAGGACTGTTTTTCCTATATTTCAAATTTTCAGGCGGGGATCGGAGCACAGCTCTTTATCAATCTGACCAACGATTCCTGGTC
>NPID01000229.1_pt1 | contig 72581 bp, 74 predicted proteins | sample 8637491 | NCBI WGS metagenome assembly NPID01 (sample SAMN07420843, study PRJNA396082) | bioreactor metagenome | isolation source: sample BA6 brine-fed electro-methanogenic bioreactor BA | place: Japan: Kochi | collected 2016-06-14 | reverse complement strand
ACCAATTCCGCCATCCGGGCAGAGTGTGGATTTTGGTTTGCGAATATACTAGGTTTTTTTCTAATGGACAAGAGCCTTGCAATAAAAACCGCTTACACCGCCTTACCTACAAATTTTGCTTTAACAACTTTTTTGGCAGCATTATAAATGCCTTCGGCATCAATGCCACATTCATGGTAAAGTTCTTTGGGGGTACCATGGTCAATAAACCTATCGGGTATACCTAATCGGATAACTCGAGCAGATAATCCATTATCGTTGAGCCACTCAAGAACTGCTGAGCCAAAACCGCCTTGTATGGCTCCATCTTCAACAGTGATAATGGTTTTAAAGCGCTTGCCAATTTGGCCAAGCAGGTTTGTATCCAATGGTTTTACAAAGCGCATATCGTAGTGTGCAATGCTCAATCCTTCTTCAGCGAGCTTAGCGGTTGCTTCCATTGCATTTATGCCAATAGGGCCTATTGTAAGTATGGCAATATCGTTACCCTCTCTAATTATTTTGCCCGTTCCAACTTCAATGGTTTTAAGGGGTTTGCGCCAATCGGTCATTGAACCATTTCCTCTTGGATAACGAATGCTCCATGTACCCATATTATCCTGTTGGGCAGTGTACATCATGTTGCGGAGTTCCTCTTCGTTTAATGGCGAGCAAATGGTGATATTAGGAACAGTTCGCATAAAGGCAATGTCGAAAACGCCATGATGCGTTGCTCCATCTTCGCCAACAATGCCTCCTCTGTCGAGGCAAAAAACTACGTTTAGGTTTTGTAGTGCCACATCGTGTATAACCTGATCGTAGGCGCGTTGCATAAACGATGAATAGATGTTGCAGAATGGAATTAAGCCCTCAGCGGCTAATCCTGCGGCAAAGGTTACAGCATGCTGTTCGGCAATTCCGACGTCGAAAGTTCTTTCGGGCAGCTCTTTCATCATAATATTGAGCGAGCATCCGCTTTGCATTGCTGGGGTAATTCCAACAATTTTTTCATTCTTCTTGGCAAGCTCAAGAACGGTATGCCCAAATACGTCTTGGAATCGGGGAGGGGTTGGCTTGCCTGTATTTACAATAATTCGTTCGCCCGTGTTTTTGTCGAATAGCCCGGGAGCATGCCATGCAGTTTGGTTCGATTCGGCTGGGCTAAAGCCCTTGCCCTTAACAGTAACGCAATGCAAAAGTTTTGGGCCGGGGATCCTTTTTAAATCGTTTAGCACTTGGGTTAGGTAAACCACATCGTGCCCATCAACCGGACCAAAATACCTAAAGCCAAGCGACTCAAAAAGGTTACTTTGTTTAAGTAGTGCCGACTTTACCGCATTTTCAAGCTTTTGCACCATCGACCGTGCGCTAGGTCCAACCTTGTTTAGCTTACCAAGTAGGTTCCAAATATCGGATTTAAACTTGTTGTATGTTTGAGAAGTGGTTATGTCGAGAAGATACTCTTTAAGGGCACCAACGTTTGGGTCGATGGCCATGTTGTTATCGTTTAGGATAACGAGTAGGTTCGAATTGAGCGAACCGCCATTGTTTAGCCCCTCAAATGCCAATCCAGCGGTCATTGAGCCGTCACCAATTATTGCAACGGTTTGCCTTTCCTCTTCCTTAATTTCCGAACCTATGGCCATGCCAAGCGCAGCCGATATTGAGGTTGAGCTATGCCCAGTTCCAAAAGCATCGTATTCGCTTTCGCTTCGCTTTGGAAAACCGCTAATGCCCTTGTACTTTCTGTTTGTGTGAAACTGTTCTCTTCGTCCAGTTAGTATTTTGTGCCCGTAGGCCTGATGCCCAACATCCCAAATTAACCTATCGGAAGGGGTGTTGAAAACATAGTGTAGCGCAACGGTGAGTTCCACTACACCAAGACTTGCGCCAAAATGCCCAGGGTTGGTCGATACCACATCGATAATGAACTGTCTAAGCTCGTTGCTTAGCCCAACAAGTTCATCGGGCTTAAGCTTCTTAAGATCGTTAGGGTTTTCTATTTGGCTTAACAGCGGGTACAACATAGTTCAACGCTAAGTATTGTGGCAAAGTTAAAACAAATTTAACAAAATAAAGTTCTAATTTCTCCTCTCAAGCACGAATGGCCTTGTTGTGTTTTTTGCTGAAACCATAAATGTTGTGCCTTGTTGATAAAATCTTTATAAGCACTGCTTGTTAAAAAACGTTATCACTACCATTATTCATATATTTGCTTCAACTTATTATACCCTAAAAATAATTACCATGAGTATACAAGCCATAAGGTTGTTAGGAATAATTGCAATAGGTTTTGCCATCCAGTCGTGTGTGCCAGCAAAGGAGTTTCAGGCTTTACAGGATAAAAATGTGAAGTGCGAAGAGGAACGCGAACGATATTTTACCGAGAACGAGTCGTTGGCCAAAAAGAATAAAGAGCAGGAATCGGAGCTCAGAATTATTAAAGCAGAAGTTGAGCAGCTAATTGCCGATAGTACAAAACGAGCCATTGAGTTTTCGAGGTTAAAAGACGAGAATGAAAAGTTAGCAAACAGATACGCGGAGCTTCAGAATGTTCAGGAAAACTTTATGACCGGAACGCAGAAGGAGACTCGCAGGGTTTTGGCTCAGCTTCAGGCAACCCAAGAAGAGCTTCAGGAGAAGGAGGATGCCCTTAAGGAGCTTGAGCGACAGCTAAACCTCAGGCGCAAAAATCTGGAGGAGCTTCAGTCGTACCTAAATGGGCTTAAAAATGACCTTGATGAGCGAAATGCTCGTATACAGGAAATGGAAGCCATTCTGGCACGGAAAGATTCGGCGGTAATGGCTCTTCGTCGAAAGGTTTCCGATGCACTTTTCGGATTTGAGGGGAAAGGTTTGAGCGTGCAGCTTAAAAATGGTAAGGTTTACGTTTCGCTCGACGAGCAGTTGATGTTTAAATCGGGCAGCCATGTGGTTGACGCCAATGGGGCAAAGGCGCTAAAGCAGCTTGTGCCGGTGCTTGAGCAAAACCCCGATATTAATATTATTGTTGAAGGGCATACCGACGATGTTCCATTTCCCAAACGAGGAGAGCTTATTGATAACTGGGACCTAAGCGTTAAGCGTGCTACCTCAATTGTACGCATACTGCTCGACGGATCGAAAATTGAACCTGCACGTATTTCAGCATCGGGCCGTAGCCAGTACCATCCTGTCGATCCGCAGAAAACATCGGCAGCCAGGCAAAAGAACAGGAGAACCGAGATTATTTTAACACCTAAGCTCGACGAACTTTTTGAAATTCTTGAAGCGAACTAAATAGCGTTTCAATTTTTTACCACTTACGCTCAACCTCGTGAACGATTACTTCATGGTGTTGAGCGTTTTAGTTTTTTATTCTTTCGATTGATAAATACAATGATTTTTCTAACTTGCCCTCAAATTTAACCCTTACTGCAATGAGGAAACGAATAGGATTGAAAGTCTCGCTATTGGTCATAGTGGCTTTAGCGGTTTACTTGTTATTACCGGCAAACCACTACATTGTAAAGGCACTAATCTACCAAAAGCCAAAAATTCATCATAATACAATTTTTGCCAATCGAACCATCGAAATTGGTAACCCTGAACCATGGCAGGAGGACTCATTATTTAACCGCTATAGCTTATCGGCCAATGAGGAGCAGGCATTAGATAAATACAAAACAGTGGCCTTCCTTGTTGCTCGTGACTCCCTTTTGCTTTTCGAGAAATACTGGGAAGGATATGGGCCGCAATCCCATTCCAATTCATTTTCGATGGCAAAAAGTATTGTTGGCCTTTTGGTGGGTTGTGCTATTGATGATGGCTATATCTCGAGCCTCGATCAGCCTGTAGGCGATTTTATCCCCGAGTTTAGTATGGGCGACAAGGCAAAAATTACCATTAGGCACTTGCTAACAATGAGTTCGGGGCTGAGCTGGGACGAGGCATACGCAAGCCTGTTTTCAACTACAACACAAGCCTACTACGGGAAATTTTTAAGAAAATTAGTGCTAAATCAGACCGTTATCGCTGAGCCTGGCAAAGAGTTTAACTACTTAAGTGGCGATACGCAGCTGCTATCGATAATTGTTGCAGAGGCAACAGGTAAGAGTGTAGGTGAGTATATGTCGGAAAAAATTTGGAGCCAGATTGGCGCTGAGCATCCCGCACTTTGGAGTTTAGACAGGGAAGGTGGAATAGAAAAGGCCTACTGCTGCTTTAACAGCAATGCCCGAGACTTTGCTCGCATTGGCAGGCTCGTGCTTAACAGTGGCAAGTGGAATGGAAGGCAAATAGTATCTGACGAGTATTTGAGCGAAACACTTAGGCCCACCTCACATTTGGCCGATAAGGAGCTAGGAGGGGTTCCTACTGAACGTTACGGAAATCAATGGTGGTTTACTATTCATCGGAATCATCATGTTATTTTTGCTCGAGGAATTCTTGGTCAGTATATCTTTATTATTCCCGATTTAAATCTTGTTGTTGTTAGGTTGGGCCATTTACGCGACGATAAGCGAATAGAGGGTCAACCAATTGATATTTTCGAGTACCTCGATATTGCCATGGATATTAACGAGGCTATGCAATAAACAAATTACCATATGGAGCGATTACGCGTTAAACTTTTAGCATACCCTGCTGCAGATGCACAGGTTTTTTCGAAGGCAAAAAGGCGTTTACAGAAGCTTTTTCGGCAAGAGATAGTTGAGTTTGTTGATAAGGAACCGGAGGTGCTGGTTTTCCTCTCGGGAGGTTCGGAGCGAGTAGCATTACAGTCGGTTCAGGAGTATGGGTTTTACCTGCTCATAGCATCGGACATCGATAACGCTTGGGCAGCAGCCACCGAGGTTAAAGCATGGATGAACCAGAACAATGTAACGAGTATTTTGGTTGATCAGAATAGCGACGAGGCCACTGAACTGGTTGAGGATTTGTTCAAGGTAAAAAACGGAATTAAGCGTTTAAAGGGTATGCGATTTGGCCTTGTGGGTGAGGTTTCCGATTGGCTGGTAAACTCCAGTATTGACCCGTTTGTTATTAAAACCAAACTTGGTATCGATCAGGTAAATATTCCGTGGGAGACTATTAACATTGCTGAGCACAAGAATATATCTGCCGATTTTTTAAATTTTTTCGATAACCCAAGCACACCCATTAAAAAGGAGATTCTCGGATCGGGGCAAATCTATGAGGTTCTATCTGATGTAGTACGCAGCTACAAGCTAAATGCCCTTACGGTTGAGTGCTTTTCGTTACTCCAAAAATGCAATGCTACTGCTTGTTTGGCGCTTTCAAAGCTATCAATGGATGGCGTTCCTGCCGGATGCGAGGGCGATACCTGTAGTATGCTTGGAATGATGATAGCAAAAGAGCTATTCGGCATAGTGCCGTGGATTGCCAATACTTCGTTTGTAGATCCAAATAAACAGCAGATTATATTCTCTCATTGCACTGTTCCGGCTAATTTGCTAAAAGATTTTGAGCTCGATACGCATTTCGAGTCAGGTAAGGGATTAGCGATTAAAGGAAGTTTGAAGACTGAAACGGTAACCATTTTGCGTCTCGATCATACGCTTAGTAAAATGTTTGTTAGAGAAGGAACCGTTGAGACAACAATGAATAAAAAGGGCATGTGCCGTACCCAGCTAAAGGTAAATGTAGACGAATCGGCAATAGATTACTTCATGAATAACCCACTTGGTAATCATCACCTAATAATTCCTGGTGATTTTACGTTAGGGTTTGAGCTCGCAGCCCGAATGCTTAAGATGATACTTGTATAAAAAAAAGCCGCGAAAGCGGCTTTACTTATACGGTTAAAATTTCTTCCTCTTTTTTAACAAGGAGCTCCTCTATTTTTTTGTTGTAGCTATCGGTTATCTTTTGAATTTCGGCTTCGGCATCTTTTGCCAAATCTTCGGCCAATCCATTTTTCTGAAGCTTTTTTACTTCCTCGTTTGCATCTCTGCGGGCATTACGAATGCTAACGCGCGCATTTTCACCTTCATTCTTAACTTGTTTAACAAGTTGTTTCCTTCGCTCTTCGGTGAGTGGCGGTACAGCAATGCGAATAACTTCGCCATTGTTCTGAGGGTTAAACCCGAGGTTTGCGGTAAGAATAGCCTTTTCGATTGGGCCAATCATTGCCTTTTCCCAAGGTTGTACGGTAATAGTTCGAGCATCGAGCGTACCAACGTTTGATACTTGTTGCAGAGGAGTGAGGGTTCCGTAGTAATCAACCATTATTCCCGATAGCATGGCAGGGTTTGCTTTACCAGCTCTAATTACCTTAAGCTCGTCTTCGAGGTGAGCAATGGCTTTTACCATTCTTTCTTTGGCCTCTTCTATGCAGAAATCTACTTCTTCGTTCATGGTTATCGTATTTTGGGTATAAAAATATTTATTTTTTTACCAATGTGCCAATATTTTCACCTAAAACAACTCTTTTGAGGTTGCCCTCGGTGTTCATATCAAAAACAATAATGGGTAGGTTGTTTTGGCTACAAAGGGTAAATGCGGTTAAATCCATAATTTTAAGCTGCTGCTCGTAGGCATCGTTAAAGCTAAGGTTCTCGAATTTTTTTGCACTTGGGTTCTTTTCAGGATCGGAGTCGTAAACGCCATCAACCCTTGTTCCTTTAAGCAGTATCTCAGCTTCAATTTCAACGCCTCGAAGTGCTGATGCTGTATCGGTAGTGAAAAATGGATTTCCGGTGCCACCGGCAATTATGGCGGCGTATCCATTGCTGAACGATTCAAGCACTTTGGCTTTTGTGTAAAGTTCGCCCACTGGTTCCATTTTGGTTGCAGTAAACACCTTGGCCTTGCCTCCTAATCCTTCAATTGCGCTTTGCAGTGCTAGGCTGTTAATAACCGTTGCAAGCATGCCCATTTGGTCTCCTTTAACGCGATCGACACCTTTGGATAAACCGCTTAACCCTCTAAAAATATTTCCGCCTCCAATAACAATTCCCACTTCAACACCTAGCTCGGCTATGCTTTTAATTTGCTTGGCGTATGAATTAATAATAGTGGGGTTTATTCCGTAGCTATCTTCGCCCATTAATGCTTCTCCGCTTAGCTTTAGGAGGATTCTCTTGTACTTTGCCATTTCTTTTCGGATTAGGTAGTGTAAAAATAAGAAAAAGGTTGTTTATGCCTAGCTAAATTTGGCCTTTTTACTAAAAGGCACAAAAAAAGCTATCAGAATTATCTGATAGCTTTTTTTGAAAATGTAAGCTAATTACGAGTTTAGCGATACGCGCTTAAACCCAATAACTTTTAAGTCTTTATCGATGCTCTTCAGGTAGTTAGCAATATTTACCTTGCTATCCTTAATGAAATCTTGATTCATTAGAGTATTCTCTTTGAAGAACTTTTGGAGTTTTCCTTGTGCAATTTTGTCAAGCATATTCTCGGGCTTACCTTCTAAACGTGCTTGCTCTCTTCCAATCTCAAACTCTTGTTGGCGAATCTTCTCTGGAACATCATCTGCATCTACCGAAACAGGATTCATTGCTGCCACTTGCATGGCTATGTCTTTCCCAACTTGCTCGTCAAAGTTTGCTTTGTTAAAAGCAACTATGGTTGCAAGCTTGTTGCCTGGGTGGATATATCCAACAACTTTTTCACCTTCAATTTTCTCGTAGAATGAGATATCGAATTTCTCGCCAGTAATACCTGACTGATCAGAAACTAAATCCTGCACTTTCCTACCTTCAATTTCAAGCGCTTTTAGTGCTTCAACATCTGCGGGGAAACTCTCTAATGCTGCATTTAGGATTTTTGTGGTAAGTCCGACAAAATCGTCGTTTTTGGCTACAAAATCGGTTTCGCAGTTGAGAACTACAATGGCACCTTTTTTACCATCGGCAGTAGTAGCAGCCAAGGCTGCACCTTCGCTTGCCTCACGGTCGGCGCGTTTGTTTGCAATTGCTTTTCCTCTCTCGCGGATAAGCTCAACGGCTTTATCTATATCGCCGTTTGATTCGGCAAGGGCATTTTTGCAATCCATCATGCCAGCGCCTGTTAACTTTCTGAGTTTAACTATATCGGCTGTTTTTACTTCAGACATTGTATTAATATTTTTCGGTTAAAGAAATTATTCCTCGCTTTTTGCCTCTTCAGCTGAGTTTTCCTCTACTGCTTCTTTTTCGTCAGTGTCGGCTGCTTTTGCTTTAGGGGCTTTTGCGCTTTTTCTGGCGCGAGTGCGTGTTGGCTTTTCGCTATCGCCATCCTCGTTCTTAGTAGGCTCCTTGTCCTTTTCGTTTTTCCTTTCTTCGAGCCCTTCATTTATGGCTTTCACCATTAGGTCAACAACAAGAGAAATTGATTTAGAAGCATCATCATTTGCGGGTATTACAAAATCGATTGGAGTAGGATCACAACAGGTATCAACCATTGCAAATACCGGAATGTTTAGCTTCTTTGCTTCGTTTACTGCTATGTACTCTTTTTGAACATCAACTACAAAAAGGGCAGCAGGTAGCCTGTTAAGGTCGGCAATTGAACCAAGGTTTTTCTCAAGTTTAGCTCTCTGACGAGTTATTTGAAGTTTTTCTCTTTTTGAAAGGTTTGTGAAGGTACCCTCGCTAAGCATCTTGTCAATTGATGCCATTTTCTTTACTGCCTTACGAATAGTTGGGAAGTTGGTTAGCATACCGCCGGGCCAACGCTCAGTTACGTAGGGCATGTTTACCTCTTTTACCTTATCAGCAACAATGTCTTTGGCTTGTTTCTTTGTGGCAACAAAAAGTACTTTTCGACCCGATTTTGCAATTTGTTTCATTGCTGTTGCAGCTTCATCAATTTTGATGGCTGTTTTTTGAAGGTCGATAATGTGAATTCCGTTGCGCTCCATAAAAATGTAAGGAGCCATTTTGGGGTTCCACTTGCGCTTTAGGTGACCAAAGTGTACACCTGCGTCGAGAAGTTCTTTAAAATCTGTCTTTGGCATTTTATGAAAATTTATGAGTTTAAATGATGGCAATTGTTTGGTAGTTTCATGCTTTGCGAAAGTCCAAGCAATTTACAGCTGTTGCTGTTTGCCAAATAGTTAAATAAAAACGATTAACGTTTGCTGAACTGGAATTTCTTCCTTGCCTTTGGTTGGCCAGGTTTTTTCCTTTCTACCTCACGTGGGTCGCGGGTCATAAAGCCATTGGCCTTAAGGGTAGGCTTATGCTCAGCGTTAACTTCTACGAGAGCTCTAGCGATGCCAAGTCTAAGTGCTTCGGCTTGTCCTTTGCTTCCGCCACCATCGAGGTTTGCTTTAATATCATAGTTACCCAATAGGCTAAGCACCTCGAGAGGTTGCTTAACTACGTACTGAAGAAGTACTGATGGGAAGTAGTCTTTCAAATCTTTTCCGTTAATGGTAATGTTTCCTTTACCATCCTGAAGGTAAACACGTGCTACAGCGCTTTTTCTTCTACCCGTTGCATTAATTACCTGCATAGCTGTTATTTAATTGAGTTTAACTTAATTTCTTTTGGCTTTTGAGCTTCATGCTTGTGCTCAGGGCCAGCGTATACATGCAAGTTTCCGTATATTTTTGAACCTAAACGATTCTTCGGAAGCATTCCCTTAACTGCATGCTCAATAATTGCGATTGGTTTTCTTTGAAGCCAATCCTTTGGGGTTGCGCTACGCTTACCACCAGGGTAACCTGTGTAATGGTAATACAATTTTTCGGTCATCTTGTTACCTGTAAGACGAACCTTTTCGGCGTTGATTACGATTACATTGTCTCCACAATCTACATGTGGAGTGTAACTGGGCTTGTACTTGCCGCGCAAAATTTTTGCAACTTTGCTAGCCAAACGCCCCAACACCTCATTTGTAGCATCAACAACAATCCACTCCTTCTCAACGGTGGCATCGTTAGCTGAAACTGTTTTGTAACTAAGTGTGTTCACGTTTTAAACTCCTCTTTTTTAAGTTAATACCTGTTAATTGTCCGTGATCCAAACGGTTATAATAAGCGGGATGCAAAAATACAGCTATTTATTTAAACTACAACATAAACAATTAATTAATTTTAATTGAGTTAGTATAATCGTTATATTCTTCGCTATTTTTGTTTGCAAAATTGAATATCATGAGGTCAGTATTCTCCCCATCGGTTCATCGAATCATTTTTTTAGGTTCGTTAGTTTTAGCGCTAATAAGCCTGCCATTTTCTAAGTTTACCCTAACCATTTCTATCATGGTTTTTTTGGCCAATTGGCTTATTGAAGGTGAATGGAATAGGAAATGGACTATGCTAAAGGCAAACTATTCGGTTTTTTTCTTTTCTGCCATTTTCCTTTCGCTCGTTTTCGGATTACTTTACACAAATAATATTGTATATGGGCAAAAGGAGGTTGTTCAAAAGCTTCCCTTGTTAGTATTCCCTATAGTATTTGCTTCATCCAAGCCTTTATCGCAGAAAGAGAAGTGCTTGTTAATAGGATCATTTGTAACTGCCGTATTTATTTATACATTAATTAGCTGTTTCCTTTTTGTTTATAACTTCAATGCAATTGATAATGTGCGCGATATATCACCATTTGTATCGCATATTAGGTTTTCGTTAATGGTAAATATTAGTATCGCTGCTGTGGTATGGGCTATTTCGAGCATAAAGAAACTGCGAACAGGTCATAGGTTTTTAGGTTTTATGCTTGTTTTATGGTTTGTGCTTTACCTGTTTGTTTTGAAATCATTAACGGGTATAGTTCTACTTTTTGTGCTTGCTAGTTTTTTTCTAATCTATAAGACATTAAAGTTTACAAAGCCATTACATAAAGTATTGCTTTTTGTTGCTGTGCTTATGCTGTGGACAATTCCAGCAATTTATGTAACAAATCAGGCCAATCGTTTTTTTCTACACCGACAAACTGTTGATGATTTAATTCTTAGCGAAACTACAGTTAACGGAAACCCTTATAAGCATAACCTTAAATACTTGCAATACGAGAATGGAAATTTAGTTTGGATTAACGTATGCAAGGCAGAGCTCGAAAAGGAGTGGAATGCACGAAGTGAGATTGCTTATTCTGCAAAGGATAAACTTGGTCAACCATTATCATCTACTTTAATTCGATATTTGGCATCGTTAGGTCTTAATAAAGATTCAGTAGGTGTTTGGAGTTTAACCAATGAGGATGTTATGCATATTGAATCAGGTGCTACTAACGTTTTGTTTAAGCAGAACAAGTTAGGCCTTTACCCAAGATTATATCAAACGTTTTGGGAGATTGATCAATATAGAATGTATAACCATGTGAGCGGTAGTAGCCTTGTACAACGATATGTTTTTGTTAGGGCTGGATTTAATATACTTCTACAAAATTTTTGGATTGGAGTGGGAACAGGCGATTTGGTAGACGAGTTTAATTCGTACTATCATCAAAATGAACCGAAGTTAAAACGTAAATATTGGTATTTAAGCCATAATCAGTTTCTCACTCATGCGGTGCAGGTGGGTTTTATTGGATTTCTTCTGTTTATAGCAGGCTGGTTTGTGCCCATATACATTAAGCGAAAGAGCATTGATTTGTTATCGGTTGCATTCTTTATTATTGCAACCTTGTCAATGTTTAACGAGGATACTTTTCAAACGCATGTTGGCGTTACGCTGACAGCCGTATTTTATGGTATGCTTATTTTTAGCCCTAGCAGCAATGATGCGGATGAGTAAGCATAATTCAAATCGACTTGACGCAGAATTTTTTTCGGGAACTGCATTGGATATGGCTCCAAAACTTTTAGGGAGCAAAATCTTTAGGCGTTTTCTCGACGGAAGCGTAAAATCGTTTACCATAACAGAAGTTGAAGCGTATATGGGTGAAAACGATAAGGCAAATCATGCTAGTAAAGGGAAAACACCCCGAACCCAGGTTATGTATAAAGCCGGAGGGTATATCTACGTTTACTTAGTATATGGTATGCATTGGATGTTTAACATTGTAACCGGTGGGGAAGATTCGCCAGAAGCAATTCTACTTAGAGGGGTAAGCGGATGTTCAGGCCCAGGGCGTTTAACTCGAATGCTAGAAATAGATAGTAGGTTTAATGGTATACATTTGAGCGACTTGAACGATTTGTGGATTGAAAAAGCCCAGCAAAATATTTCTTATTCTGCTGGGCCTCGTATTGGTGTTGATTATGCTGGAGAGTATTGGTCAAAAATTCCTTGGCGATTTTGGATTAATCCTCAGGAGTATTAACCAACAACTGTTTCACCATTTTCAATTCGTTTAACTTGTTTCTTTAGGTAATCCCAAGTAGAATCGAGCATTTTTGGGCCAATTGTTTCAATAACTTTTCCTGAAAGCACTGCTCCAATTTGTCCGCTCTGTTCAAAAGTTAACCCCTTTGATAAGCCATACAAAAAACCAGATGCATATAAATCGCCAGCACCTGTTGTGTCAATCGAGTTCGCTTTAACTACTCCAACGCTACAAGTATAATCGGCTGATTTAATCATTGATCCTTTTGCCCCAAGTTTTACTACTGCAATTTTTGCCATCGAAGCAATTTCAATAAGCGCATCTTCAGGCTCCATGCCTGTAAAAGCTTTCGCTTCCTCTTCGTTAGCAAAAACTATGTCAACGTATTCGTTAACCATCCTCTTTAAAAAGTCGATATTGGCCTCAACAACGTTGTAGCTAGCTAAATCTAGAGAAACGGTTAACCCAGCCTGCTTTGCAAGCATTAGCGCTTTTTCAATAAGCGCATGGTTTTGCACAAGATAACCCTCGATATGAAAGTATGCATTACCTTCAAACTGATCGATGCTAATGTCATTGGGAACCATTTCTATGGCTGCGCCTAGGTTAACGGCAAATGTTCGTTCAGAGTCTGGCGATACAAGTGCTAAAGCCCGCCCTGTTTGGGCCTTTCCCTTGAGAAGGGTTGGGTTTATACCTGCCTTAACCATATCTTCAAAAAAGAATTTGCCTAAATCGTCGTTGCCTACTTTCCCGATAAAGGCGGTTTCTGCTCCTAGGTTTGCCAGGCCGTTTATGGTATTTGCAGCGCTTCCACCTGAGGCCAGTGTTTGTTTTAGATCTTTTGTTTTAACCATTGCGTTGTTAATGGTTACTTCGTCTACTATTTGCATGCTCCCTTTAGGGAGGTTAAGCTCGTTTAGTAAAGAGTCGCTTTTAAGGCTAGTCATTATATCAACCAGCGCATTTCCTATTCCTAGAATACTTGCCATTTAATAAAAATTTAGTTTACAATATCTTTGCAAAGATACAATTATTAGCGCTAAGTTTTTTTTAAAAAATTCAGCAAAAAATTTGCAGTAAAAGTTAAAGGTAGTATATTTGCACTCGCAAAAACGGGAAACCGTTACCAACATTCCTCATTAGCTCAGTTGGTTAGAGCACCTGACTGTTAATCAGGGGGTCCTAGGTTCAAGTCCTAGATGAGGAGCAGAAGCCTGAAGAGATTCAGGCTTTTTTTATTGTAGATAGCAAAAAAAATGCGGCTTTAACCGCATTTTTTTTTTCATTTTGGATGCCTTGCTCTACATTGTTTCTACCAATGACAACAATCCTACTGCTAAGCCTGGTTTCCCGTCTCTAAAGCTATAGAATAGATGGTATGCACCAGTTTTTGTGCAAGCATAATCAATTGAGGGGTAGTCTTTGCCAGTGGCAACCACATATGTTGTTGCTAGTAATCTATTGTTGTCGAGCAGCTGGAGTACTACCTTACCTTCAAAATCATTTGAGTTGCATACTGAGAACCTATACTTGATTCCTTTTTTTAGGATAACCGAAAAGCGTTGAGTTGGGGGTGGGTCTCCAGCATCAAGACGAATTTTAAAGTCCTTAAGAAAAGTTGCATCTCCTGCTACCATGGCGCAAATCTCTACTAAATCGTCTTCAGATTGGGCAAAAGAGTTTGCGGAAAAGCCCAACAAGAAAAATGATACTAAAAGAAGAGTGATTTTATTTTTCATAGCAAAATATTTTCAAACGTTTTTTAACTCTGTAAATACTTATTCCTAACCTTTTGCACCTTTTCGATAATTGTTTGCAAGGTTTCATCGGACATCTCTATGATTTGCTTATCGTTTTGCTGAAAGGTTAAAACTCCATCTTTTTCAATAGGTGTGGGTTCGTTATACTCGTATGTTATTTTAACATCCCTAAATAGTGCCTGGATCTCTTCAAAATCTGAAATTAACGAAGTAACGTTAGGATCCCTTTTGTAGTTGTTGAGTAGGAGCATTAAGCTGTTCATTACAATTTTTTGCTCACCAATGGTTTCGTTGATTCTGGGGTTATTGGCATCCTGAGCAACCCTAGTGGAAAGGTAAAGTCCCTCAAGCCAAACACCAGCAACAATAACTACGCTAAGCTGTGCTCTGTTGGTTTCACGAAGGTAACCGTCAATTCGATTGAAACTTTGCTGTGATATTAGCACAAGAGAGTCGATATTTTCTCTGTTTGTGGCAATGCGGCTAAGTGTGCTAAAATCAAAGAATTGACCAACCTGTATGCCGTCAGCCAAATTTTTTATTGCTGTAATGTGGTTTAAAACAAGCGAAGTGCGTTCGTACATATTTATGTATCCAAGATCGGCACCATACATACCCAGGCCTAATGCTTTTTGAAAACTTGTATTGAGGGATGTTTCTGCTTCTGTATCGGCCAAATAATCTTTATTAAAAGGGATATTTAAGCCTTTGATTAAAGCTGCAGTTTCAACAGGAGAGGCAACGTTCTGTATCATGTCATCGATTACCTCTGAGGCTATTTCGAGTGGCTTGTCATCGTAAAGCTCATCGGGGATGTCAAACTCATCATTGCTAATGTTATCGTCATTCGAGAAGAACCTACATGATGACATCAGAAGTGCTGTGCTTATTATGAGAATTAATAGCTTTTGCATGGTAATGTTAGGTTAAATATTATTTCTCTCTAGTACAAGTAAAGATATAAAAATATATTATTTTTTAAGTTTGGGCAATTTTATTTTACCGAAAAACTCTATTAATTTTTTGAGCGATTCAAAGTAAAGTGTAAAGTACAATATAATTGTCATGAACCAAATAAAGCAAACATTGAACCAAAATGTGTCGTAGTACTTTCCTAAAAAATGTTTTCGTGGTGCCAGAAAATGTGAGCGAAAGTCGAAACGATGATTTGGTATGGGATCACGATATATTGGATCGTTCTGCTGAACCAGTTCACCTTTATATTGAAGGATGTTATTTTTCTCGAATTTTTTTATGGCCAAATCGGCAATGCTTTCATTATGAAAAGCGTTTCGTTTTGCTTCGTATAGCTTAGCATTGGTATTAATAAGGTGAGAGATAATTCTGTCTCGCTTTTGATTTGCACTTTGGAAAATTTGCTTATAGTGTTTTTTTAGCTCTTCAAGGTAATCAACGGTTGAGTAGGCTACTTCAAAGTTAAATCCTTCATAGTTTAGCGAATCAATATAACGATAGGGTATGGCTGGGGCAAGGTAGTTGGTCTCGTTAAATAGTGAGTTGTATAAAACAAGCGTGTTTTCTGAAATTTTCTCTTTGTTTTCCTCTCTGTTGGTTAAAAGTTCAATGCTTTCGTTAACTATTTTTTCAAGTTCGGGAATATAGTAAACTAGCTTATAGTCTGCGTTCCGTTCTACCTTTTCAATCTCGTAAAAATTCTTATGAAAGTCGTTGTCTTTAAACTGATGAACAACCAAGGCCTCGTAACCCCACTTTGTTACCATAAACTCGGCAATAAGCGGAACACGGTTAAAGCTCCCAACTGCCCTGTTAAGCTTTTCGAAGCTAAACATTGCTCCCGATAGAACCATCATAGGAATCATTAGGAGTGGTATAACGATGTAAATTGTAACGGCCGAGTTAAAAGTTGCTGATATGTTTAATCCTAAGAGGTTTGCAAATACTGCGGTGGAGAAAAGGATTAGCCAATACTCAAAGTACATGCCATGCAGCTGCAGTATCCCATTAGCAATTAGAACAAAGGTTATGCTTTGGATTGCCGAGAGTACAATAAGGATAAATATCTTACTAAAAAGATACGATGTGCGACTAAGGTTAAGGAAAGCTTCGCGCTTAAGAATTTTTCTGTCTCTAAAAATTTCTTCGGCACTAACGGTTAGCCCAATAAATAGGGCCACAATAAGGGCCATGAATATGTAAATGGGTATATTCTCGTTCTCTCGGAATATGTAAACGTTCGAGTTAGGATCGGCAATGTACCTAATAACGAATGCGAGTATAAAACCTAGTATTGGTGTTTCAAGCAGGTTTAAAACGATGTATTGGGTATTGCTTACTTTCGATAGCAGGTCGCGGGTAGTATAAATAAAAAATTGCTTTAAACGCGAAGGGATATTAAGCGATTTTGGTGGCGGCTGCGTTTCGTCAGGGATTGATTTTAGCTTAATATTCTCCTTAAAATGATCTTCCCACTTTGTTGGCGAAACTTTACGAATTGGAGTATATCGGCCAAATTCATCAACAACCTTAGCCTCAATAATGTTAAAGATTAGTTCAGGGTTAACATTACCACACGTTGGGCATTCACCCTGGTCGCTGTTAATTTGCATGTCGATACGCTTAAAATACATAACCGCTTCTACGGGGTTTCCATAGTAGATCATGTATCCGCCAGTATCGAGAATCATCATATTATCGAACATTTTGTATATGTCCGATGATGGTTGGTGAATAACAACAAAAATAAGCTTGCCTTTTAGGGTTAACTCCCTAAGCAAATCCATTACATTTTCCGAATCGCGCGACGATAGGCCTGATGTAGGTTCATCAACAAAGAGTATGGCTGGCTCGCGAATAAGCTCAAGGGCTATGTTAAGCCTTTTACGCTGGCCGCCAGAAATCATTTTGTTGAGAGGTGACCCTACTTTTAGGTCTTTCCGTTCGTAAAGCCCAAGGTTTTGTAGGGTTTTATCGACAAGTTTTGTAAGCTCCTCTTCTGTTTTATCCTTAAAGCAAAGTTTTGCGTTATAGTAAAGGTTCTGAAAAACAGTTAGCTCTTCAATGAGCAAATCGTCCTGAGGAATAACGCCAATAACACCTTCGAGCATCTCCTTTTCGTGATGCAGGTCAACGCCATTTATGGTAACCTGTCCCGATGTAGGTTTTTCTATACCAGCCAAGACGTTGAGCAGGGTTGTTTTTCCAGCACCGCTGGCTCCCATAATACCAATTAGTTTTCCTTGCTCTTCTTTAAAGGTAATGTTGCGCAGCCCAATATCGCCAGTTTTAAACTTAAAGCCGACATCATCAACGTTATATGAAATTCGGATGCTTGTTGAGTCGGCCAAGTAGTGCGCAACCACATCGGTATAGTAAACGGGCTTGCCTTTTGGTAGCTTAATTGAGCTGCCATTGGCAAAAAGGTATATGCGTTTATTGTTTATGGGAAGCCCGTTCAGGAAAACATCTTCGGTTCCTGTGTAGCGGAGAAAGTAAAGATCTTCGCTTTTAATTTGTAGGATAAAAAGATGTCCGTTGAGCGCTTCGGTGGGTATATGCTTGCAGTTTTCGCCTCTTTGTTCGCTATCGTGAATGGTAAGAATGCTCGAGTAGTCGAGGTCTTTGGGGTCGTTGTTGATAACAAAGTTTTCAATATCAACAAACTCTTCTTTCGAAACCTTAAAAACGTCGGCTACGGTGTTAATAATGGCCATGCGTTGATCGGTAAATTTTCTGTCGGCATTTACCAATTCAAACAAGCGAACCAGAACTACAACTTTTTGCTTTTGGGTAAGCGTTTTGTTAATCTTTTTGCATATACCCAAAATTTTAACGGAATCTTTAACCGAGGTTAGCTTAACCCTTTTGGGTTGTCCATCGGTTTCCTCTTCTTTATCGGCATCGAATCCAGCGTGCTGGTCAAAAAGCTTAATGTACTCCTCTACAGCTTCGTCGTTTAGCTGCTGCAAAAGGAAGTTAACCACAAAGTCGCGTTCGTTAGACTCTACGCCTTCGTCCTGTTTTGCAATAATTGCAAACAATTGCATCAGAGCCTTCAGAATCTCTTCACTCATGGTTTAGCCTTTAGCCGATTTAGTTAAGGTTATTAATTAGCTTAACGTGTAGCTAACCTGTTCGAATGGAACATCAACAATGTCGGCGTACTCTTCGCCTGCCTCTTGCATGTCCTCATCGTCTTCAGGGTAGAACCATTTTACCAAAATTTCTTTTCCATCTTCGTGCATCTCCTCCAGTTTCATAAGGATGTCGAGCAGAAGTTTTGAGCTGGCCGTGTTAAAGTAAACCAGCTTAAAGGTAAAGATGGTTTTCTCATTGGGGCTGGTAGCGTACTCGTCAAGCCAATTGAGAATTGGGTCATAAAAGGCTGTAACATCTTCGGGCAGCGAGCGGCCGGAAATCTCAAAGATGTCGTTATCAGCATCAAGTATTACAGTTGGGGTATCATCGGTACCCAGAATCTTTATGGTTTCCATAGCACTCGTGTTTACTCGTTTCTAGAAATGGTTGAGGTTAAGATAAAAAAGTGGTTTTCCTCGTCGATGGGAAGGAAATGGTACTCCAGCTTGCGGCCTGTTTTGCGTGCAATGTCAATAAACCCAAGGCCTGCTCCACCTTTTTCGGAAAGCCTTCCTTCGCGCATCTGAGTTTTGTATAAATCTTTTAACCCATCCTTATCGAGGGTGTTAATATGATCAAGGATCTTTGTAAGCTCCTCAATTTTTGTGTTCTCAATTACGTTACCAGTAGTAACATGGTACTCAATTTCGCCTTTGCTTACCATAAAGATTCCTCTTCCTGCAAACAAAAAGTCATCGGATCCAAAGCTGTCGGCATGCTTGCTAATGTTTTGCAGGCACTCTACCATAACATGGAACACTTTTTTCTGCACCGTGTTTGACTCTTCCTCCTTGGCCATATTCGATTCGGTTAGGGAGGTAAAGGCCTTAGTAATTTGGTGCGTAATTTCACCCTCGTATACAAGAGTGATTTCGTGAGCCTTCATTGACTTGTAAAAGTCGTAAACGAACTCAAGAAAACCTTTAACATTTCTTTTATCCATAGCCCGTAAAATTAAATAATTTACCGATATTAAACAATTTAGAATTCAATTCCTATTAGTAATACGTCGTCAATTTGCTTGTTGTTACCCATATAATCTTCAAAATCTTTTGAGAACAAATCGTTAAACTGAGGCATAGTAAGCCCTTGGTTGCCCATAATTAGCTCTCGTACCCTTGCTGGGCTATACTTTCTTTTGTCCTCACCTCCAATCTGATCGGGCATGCCATCAGAAAAGAAGAAAACTTTATCTCCTTGCTTTATATCAAGGGTGTGGTTTGTAAAGTCCTTTTCCTCTTTCTTTGGGTGAGGTATCCCGCCAATGGCTTTGCGATCGCCCTTGAACTCTTGAAGTTCTCCTTCTCTTAGCAAGTATAAGGGTCTGTGAGCACCAGAGTAGTGAAGTTGCTTTCGTTTTATATTGATTTTGCACAATGCTATATCCATTCCATCTCTTGCATCGGCATCGGGGCGGTCTTGTTTCAGGGTTTTGCGAACCCCGTGATGAAGCACATCAAGAATCTTTCCTGCGGTGTAGGTAACGTCGTGGTCAACAACATTGTTTAGGGTAAAGTAGCCAATGAACGAAAGCAGTGCTCCTGGCACACCGTGCCCTGTACAGTCAACAGCAGCAATGTAAACAAAGTCTTCTTTGGTAAAAAACCAAGGAAAGTCGCCACTTACAACATCTCGTGGTTTGTAGTAAATAAACGACTTGGGAAGATATTGTCGAATGATACGATTGTTAGGGAGTATTGATGTTTGAATACGCTGCGCGTAGTTAATACTTTCAGTAATTTTTCGGTTTTTATCCTGTATCTCCAGTTCGATACGCTTAGCTTCGGTTATGTCGTGGCCAACAAATAGAATGGTTTCCAACTCGTTTTCATTAAATTCGGGAATGGCCGAAATATGCATTATCGTTTCACCTAGCTTTGAGGGGAAGGTTAAATCGTGCTCAATTTTACTCTTGCTCGTTTTAATGTTTTTAATGGTATCCTTCAGGAATGTAGCAAGAGCACCGTTTAAGTCAACGGAATTAAGAGTTTGGTTAATGAGTTCTTTAATTGGAATGCCTAAGTATTCCTCAACCATGGGGTTAGCGTAGAAAAACTGCCCCGAGGTGTTGAGGCGCATAATCATATCGGGCGAATTCTCAGATAAAGCCTGCATTTTACTCCGCATACGCTCTTCTTTCTCGGCACGTTTTCGCTCGGTTATATCCTGAGAGTTAAGGATAATACCATTAATTGCAGGATCGTCTAGTAGGTTGCGCCCAGTAACCTCAAGGAATATTTTTGTCCCATCCTTTTTCATAAAGGTATACTGGATGGTAATAGGAATGCGAGGAGAGTCGAGCAGCTTTTGGAACATGTCGGTAAGGTCTTGCTCTCCTTTCCGAGTGAGTCTGTCAATGTCTTTTCCGCTCATCATTTCTTGGGGTGTATACCCCAAAATTTTTGTAACGGACGGGCTTATGTAGGTTAGCTTTTGGCTGCTGCTATAGATGGAGATTATTTCAGATGCATTTTCGAGCAATGAGTGTAGCCTTTTTTGGGCATTCTCCACTTCTTGTATTTTCGATTCGAGCTGGAAGTTCGATTTCTCTAACTCCTCGTGGGTGGCTCGCATTTCTTCGGCATTCTGGCGGAGTTCCTCTTCGTTTTCTTTCAGCTCTTCGGTCATCTGCTGTGCCTCCATCAGCAGCTGCTCGGTTTTTTGGTTTATACGAAGGTTGAATATTGTGCGAGCAATAATTTCGCCCATTTCGCGAAGGAAGCGGATGGTTAGCTCGGGAATATGATCGTCAATTGATGCGAATTCGATAACTCCTTGCAGCTTCTCATCGGTAATAAGGGGGACTATAATTATGCTTTTTGGCTTTTTGTCGCCCAGTATTCCCGAGGTAATGGTGGCATAATCATCGGGAATTTCGGTTCGGTAAATAATATCCCTTTCGTATGCACACTGACCAATTAGCCCTTGCCCAATTCTAAACTCTTGATTGATGTATTTTTTTCGATTGTAGGCGTAAGTGGCTAGGTTGTAAAGGTTTTGTTTGTCTTCGTCGTAAAGGTAAAGCGCACCTTGTATAATGTTTATGTAGCTAATAAGCTTAACCAGTACTTCGTAGGTTAGCTCTTCGAGGTTGTTGTGCAGACGAAGAATGTACGAGACCTCGTCCTTTCCCTTAGTTATCCACGATTGTTCAGCCTCTTTTTTTACGTTTTCTAAGAGGTTGTCGCGCATTACCAATAGCGACTTGCCCAGGATGTCGTCTTCGTCGCTAATCTCAAAAGGAGCCTTATAGTCGCCTTCGCCAATGGTTTTTGCAAAAAGGGCATTTTTGTTAATATCCTCATCACGCTGCCTTATCTCCTCTTCGAGAAAGGTAACCTTATCTTGGTGCTTTTTGAGGATAGAGTATGTTAGGAATGCGAAAAGGAACGGGATAATGTTAATAATCCAAAGTGTTGGGTTTGCTTTATGTATGCTAGCAATTCCGCTAATGCTAAATGAAACCCCTTGCGAGGCAAAAGCAATGGTCCACGAAACAAACACAATAAGGAGTCCAACTGCGAATGCAATTGTAACCTTTTGGTTTACGGCTCTATCTAAAACCTCAGCCGATGTTTTGTTATGGGTTGTCATACTAGTTGTTTGTGCTGTTGCCAATAGATATTAGTTGTTCCGAAATTTTTGGGCTAAGAGCCTCGAATAGCCTAACCATTCTGCTGCTAAATGGCTTAAATGAGGCTAATTCAATAACTCCAATACACTCAGTTTTATCTGGGTTTAGTATTGGGATAATCAGCAAATTGCTGGGCGAACCTTTTCCTAGTCCCGAAAGTATTGTTATGTATTCTTCGGGAACGTTATCTAGGTTAAGTATTACCTTGTTTTTTGCAACTTGACCGGGTAGTGTTTCCCCTTCAGCAAATGGTTGAGGTTCCGTTTCGGAGAAAAAAGCGTACGATGATGTAATGGTAAACGTATTGTTTTGTTGCTTTGTGTGAGCAACTGCCTGAACAATATCGTGTTGTTTAGCTATGTTCGATAGTAATTTTTCTAAGAACGCTTCTTTTTCTTCAAATGAACCTGTGGGTACAATGTCATTGGCAATTTCCTCAATACTCTCTTCAGGAGTTTGCTCCTGGGCTTCTTCCTCTTCTTTTTTAATCTCTTCCTCTTTCCTCTTGGTTTCTCTTAGGCTTGCTTTAAGCTGATCGAGCTGTGACGAAGATCGTGTTGCTTCGGCCCAGGCAGATAGGATGCTTTGGTAAAAAAATATTGAAATAACTATGGCTAATACCGCAAAAACAATGGCCATATAGGGGATGCTCTTTGAACTTCCGGAAATGGTATGGTTATACAAAGTGAAAAAACTCCCAGCAACTGACACTACAAGCAATAGCATTAGTATGCCGTAGCTAAATTTTGATTTATTTGGGAATATCTTCATTGTTTGCTGTGTTATATTTTAATGTTTTGAAGGTATCGAATTATCTCGTCAGTTTTCAGAATATAATCAGCCTTTGTGAGTTTTAGTGCTGATTCGGTCATAGTTTTAACTTGGCATTCATTCGGGTCCTGCACAATTACTGTCCCTCCGTAATCTTTTATTTTCTTTATTCCATAAGCACCATCCTTGTTTGCTCCTGAGAGGATAATGCCAATTAGCTTTTCGCGGTAAACCTGTGCAGCTGTAATAAATGATAAATCGATTGACGGACGCGAATGATTTACAGGCCCCTCGGTTGATAGCGCAATGCGATTTCCAAGTTCGATAAACATATGGTAGTTGGCAGGTGCCAAATACGCTTTCCCAGGTTTTATTTGGTCCTTGTCGTATGGTTCAATTACTGGAATTGACGATTTAATGGATAAGGCCTCAACAAAGCCGCTTCGCACATGCTTGAGCCTATGAAGGCTAAGGAGTACAGGGAGAGGGAATGTTGGGGGCAACGAGCTTAGTATTCGGGTAATTACCTGAAAACTTCCTGCTGAACCTCCTATGATAACTGCTTTATACATTTAATTGTTATCCAGTTTTCTTTTTGTATATCTTTTCGCCATCGTTAATGACGGTAAATTTATTGGTTGCGTTTGTATTTTCCAAAGTTTCTTTGGACCCCAAAATAAGGTAACCTCCTGGAACTAAACTGCTATATACTGCATTTAGGGTTTTATCCTGAAGTATTTGGTTGTAATAAATTAGCTGGTTTCGGAACAATGCTAACCGTATGCTGCCTGGTGCATTGCTAAAAAGTGTATCCTGTTTAACGAAGGTAACACCTTGGATAAGGCTTGTGTCAATAATTAGCGTTCCATTTCCGTGTGCCGATGAGTAGTAATCGGAATACTTGGCTGAACCGTTTGATCGCTCATAGTTTGCTTCGTTTATCTCTAGCTGTTTAGCATCAATTCGCCCTTGCTGAATTTTTTTAAGAGTTTCGTCACTAAAAATTGATGCGTAAACCTGAAACTGATCAAGCACATTCATTTCCTTGAGCAGAATACATAGAGAGTAGAGCTCTTCGCCTGAGTCGAATGCCGTAACCCAAACCTTAGGTTTTGAAGTATTCTTTATAACTTCTGGAATTACATCTTCGCGGAGCACTCTCCAAAGCGATGGATCACGAAACATCTCGGTTGTTTCTGGTGTAATATCTTTTAAAAATTGTTCAAAGAAAATTTTGTTGGATAGTAATCTGCTTACTAGCACTTCCGCATCTTTAAGGCCATTGCTTGTAATAACATCTTCGAGCCTTCGCTTAAACGATGTTAGGGCATAGTCCCTAAAGTCGTAGCCATAGGTATCGAGCAATGCTTTAATAACATTACGTGTTTCAACTATGCCTATTTCGTATCTATTCATCACCTTATGCTAGTTCTTGCTCGTTTATTTTTGCTTAAGTTGGGCCATTAGCTCGTTAATCTGTTTTTGAAGCCTGCGCTCAACTTCTTTCCCTTCTGAAATATCAATTCCAATATTAATAATTTTAACTATTTCTCCTTTGTCGTTTGCAATTGGGGTGTAATGCTCCGATATCCAAACGTCTTTCCCTTTAACGTTAAGGGTAAACTCTCTCTTTTGGGTTAGCCCTGAGAGAAGATCGTTCCAAAACTTTTGATATGCTTCAGGGTTTGTTCTTGCCTCAAAATCGAGTTCGGAATGCAGTCGTCCCTCAATATCTTCTTTTTTATCGCCTAATACTTCGGTATTTCTGTTGTTTATGTAAAGGATTGTTCCGTTAGGGTCAATCTCAGTTACCAGGCAGGTTGAATCGAGGGCTTGCAAAAGGGCTGTCATCTCGTCTTGCCTTTGCATTGACAACTCCTGCTCAGTTTGAAGTTCAATTAGGTTTTGCTCAATTTCTTCGGCTTGCTCTTGGGCTTTAATCTCAATTTTCTTGGCTTCGGTTACGTCTTGTCCTAAGAAGAATATTTTGTATATGTCTCCAGTTTCTTCGAACGAAGGAGTTATGCTGCAAAGAATGTAGCGCTCGTCATTGTCGCGTGTTTTCCACTTAAGGGTTCCATTAAAGGCTTTTCCTTCACTTATGCTACTCCACGAGTTTTTAAAGGTAGAAAGTGAATCGGGATGTACGAACTCGGTTAATGGTTTGCCTTCAATATCCGCTTTGGCAAAGCCAATAATGTTGAGCATGTTTTGGTTAGCCGAAAGCAATGTGCCGTCGTGGATCAGCTCAGCGAAAAGCATTGCTTCGTTAATTGCCGAGGTCATACCTTCCATCTCAAGCGTTTTGCGAGCCATCTCTTCTTGCGTGGCTTGCATCTCTTCCATGTTTTGGCGCATCTCCTCCTCTTGCGCAGCCATCTCTTCGCTTTGCTGTTGCGATTGCTCAAGAAGTTGGGTAGTTCTGATGCTATTTTTTACGGAGAATAGGGTTGAGGCAATGTTTTCACCAATCTTCTCAACAAACTCAATTTCGTGTTGCTCAAACTGGTTAAATGTGGCAATTTCTATTACTCCAAATATTTTATCTTCAAGTTTAAGAGGAACTATGAGCAGAGCACGAGGGTTAGCTTCGCCTAAGCCAGAGGTTATTTCGATGTAATCGTCTGGAATTTCTTTTAGGTAAACCGTTTGCTTTTCTACTGCGCAGTTGCCAACAAGACCTTCGCCCATGAGAATAGTTTTTTGCCTAAACTTCTTTTTGCTGTAAGCAAATGCGCTTAGCAGTTCCAGTGTCGCCTCATCGTTATCCTGATTTACCACAAACAGCGCTCCTTGGTTTGCTTTTAAGTAATCGAGCAGGTTTTGTGTTACCGTATCGGCAAGTATTTGAAGGTTGTCGTTATTTTGCCTTAGTATGTCGGCAAATTTTGCCAGCCCAACGTTAAGCCAGTTTCGTTTTTCGTCTTCCTTTTTTCGCTTTTCACTCTCAGATGCTGCGTTCATAAGGTTTGTGCGCATATTGATTAGTGAGTTTCCAAGCCTATCGTTAGGGCCAAGAGGTTCGAATTTTGCCTCTAGATTGTTTTTTCCAATTTCATTTGCAAAGAGAGTTGTTCGGGAGATGCCATCGATAAGATTGTTGAGCGAATTTGTAATTTGTCCAACCTCATCGTTATTTGGGTACTCAATTTTTTTGGCAGTCTCACCTAGTGAGAGTTTATTGATGCTTTCGTTTATTCTTTTTATGGCATTGACAACAGGCCTAAGGGTATACCGTACCACAAAAACTGATATAATTGACGAGGCAATTATGATGAGGATAAGGATATTTCGATTTTTGGAGAGATCTTGGTGTGCTTCATTAATGCTTATTGGTAGCGCAATGTAGTAATCAATTGATTCAACTTTTTTGAAGAACAGACGAACCTCTTGCTCTTTCCCTTTTATGAAGTCGATATGGCTGAGCGAACCGTTTTTTCTCGTAAAAATCTCGTTAAGCTTTTCTCTGGGATATTTTTGGCCCTCTTTGTATAAGTGGATGGCATAGTTCCCTTTACTGTCAATTAAAAAAGGGAAATCGGTTTGGTAAAAGGCTGCTTGGTTAAAGTGAGGTTTTAGCGTAACGTAATCAATATGAGTAAATCCACCTCCCGTTTGCTTTTCAACTTCAGTAATTAGAGCCGAGAGTTGGTTTAAGTATACGTTTGCCTGAACTTCAATGCTTTTGTTAACCCGGCTAGTTGAGAGTTTTGATACAGAATAAGCTGCTGCAGCAAATAGCAATAGAAGAAGCATTGCTACTGTTAGCTGAATACGTTGGTTTATGCTTATGTTCTTTAAAAAGTTCATGTTATTCTATATATCGTTGGGGCTACTTTTTAATGTATGCTTGTCCCATTTTTTCAAATTTGTTTGCCCATGGGCCAAGTATTGTTTCGTGCATGCCCAGTACAAGTACTCCCTTGTTGTAAAGATTTTCATGAAACAGTTCGAATACTTTGTTCTGAAGCGTATAGTTAAAGTAAATAATTACGTTACGACAAAGGATTAGGTCGAATTTAGCGAAAAACAGATTTCCATCTTTTACCAAATCGTGCTTTCGAAATATCGGTTTCTCGGTAAGGTGTTTTTTCATGGTAATGGTGTCCCTTGCCTTGTCAATGTCGAAGTACTTTTCGTACGGAACATCGTTAAATTCTTCGTAATTCAATGGGTTTTGCTTAATTACCTTGTCAAAATTATCGAGGTACCCAATATTAAACCGATACTTGTATTCCCCCTTTTTGGCTGCATCGAGTACGTCGGTGTTTAAGTCGGATGCAAAAATTTTGGCTTTATCGAGCAGCTCCATTTCGTTTAGCAGTATCATCATGGAGTATACTTCCTGTCCGGTTGAACAGCCAGCATGCCAGATGTTAATGTTTTTGTTGTTTTTAAAGCGTGGTAGTATCCGCGACCGAAGCATGTGCCATATTTGGGGATCGCGAAAAAGTTCGGTGGTGTTAACGGTAATTTCCTTTACAATTCGCTCGGTAAAATCTGTATTGGTTTTTATTGAGGTGATAAGGCCGGAAAGATCGAGGTTGAAATCGGAAAGGACTTTTTGCAGCCTACGCTTAAGCGACTTATCCGAATACTCGCTAAAATCGTATTTAGATGAGTTCTTTAGGGCAGCCACAAAGTATTGCAAATCCTGATCAGAAATAACCATATGTAGATTATTACGCTATAAATACCATTATACCCCGTATGTTAGCTTGCGTTTTAAAACAAGTGGCAGCCAATAATCAGGATATAGTAGAATTAACTTGCTAAAAATATAAATACTTTACTAATTCGCAAAGCCTATGGTTCTTTTTTATTAAGGTTGTTTGGCTTAATGTAATGATTAGTTGCTTTTTGTTGAAACGCTAATTTGACCATCAGCCGTTTTGCGGGGACTAATTTACTGAAAATGCTTGTAAGCGTGGTTTATGAGCCTAGCGTAAAACCAAAAACAAAATAGATATTTTCGGTGTATGGATTCACGTGAATTTTCCCAAATATTGGTAACGTGAATTTGTCGCTAATTAAAAGAGGCTGTTCAAATTGTAGGCCTAGGTTTACCATGTTGGCTCCTTGCGCATAGTAACCATTATGGGTTGTAAATCCTGCAATAAGATCGAATTGCGTGTTAACCCAAGGTTTAAGTGAGTATCCTGCCTCAATGTATGTTGAGAAATAGTTGTTGCCCTCGTCATCCAAATCATCACCCCAAATTAGGGTTGAAGCCATAATGGTTATTGGAAACTGATCGGGTCCGTTATACGTTAGTGTGGCGTCAACGGTATGCTGAGTTGTTGGCTGGTTAAAATCGAAAAGCCTATTAAAGGCTAGCGTTTCGTCGGGGCAAAAGTAGTCGAGTAGTGCAATTGTAAAGCCGCCAATGGTATACGATACGTACAGATCGAACTCCGAGTAGCTGCTATCAAAAGTATTAGCTGCCCATGCACCAACTAAAAAATTCCCTTTGCTAAGGTTAACTGTTGGTTGTACGTTCCATGCGCTACAGGTTAGCGTTCCGCGCCATACATGCCTTGATTGAATGTTAGCCGAAAAATCGAAGCTTAGCGAATCGGTTGCCTTTGGAAGCTTATCGGCAGGAGTTAGGAGGTTTGTTTCGGTAGGCGATGTACCAAAAACAGCTATTGGAAGTATAACTGCCAAAATGTTCGAAAATAAACTGCGCATGGCTAAAGCGAATTATACCCTGTTTGAATTTGTCGGCAAAAATAGCTGTTTAAAACATGATGGCTAAGCGAATATGTGTATATTATCATATGTTATAAAGCTTGTTCTATGGCCTATAAATGCTTTGTTTGCATAACATAATTAATTTTTGCTCAAAAATATTTTATCTCTATCTTTGGGCCAACAAACAAAGCAAATCCTATGAAGTTTGGTGTTGTTATTTTTCCGGGCTCTAACTGCGATCACGATATGATCTATGTTCTCAGGAACATTATGGAGCAAGAGGTTGTTGAACTTTGGCATAAAGATAACGACCTGCAAGGCGTTGATGTGGTTGTTTTACCCGGTGGGTTTTCGTTTGGCGATTACCTGAGGTCGGGAGCCTTAGCTCGATTTTCGCCAATTATGGAGCGGGTAATTGAGTTTGCCAACAATGGAGGATACGTATTTGGGGTTTGTAATGGTTTTCAGATCTTGTGTGAGGCCAACTTGCTTCCAGGGGCATTGCTCCACAACAACAGCCAAAAGTTCGAGTGTAAAAACGTTCACATACTTCCCGATAGCAAAACAGCGGCGTTAACGGCCTTTTTACCGCGCGATCGTGCTCTTAAAATTCCAATAGCGCATGGTGAGGGTAGGTATTATGCCGATAAGGAAACGCTTGCATCAATGAGAATTAACGGACAAATCCTGTTTAGGTATAGCGATGATAAGGGCTCAGTTTCCGAATCGGTTAACCCTAACGGATCGGTTGAAAATATTGCAGGGGTTTGCAACGAGGGGTTTAACGTATACGGAATGATGCCCCACCCAGAAAGGGCTGCCGACGATGAGCTTGGGAATACTGATGGACGATTAATTTTTGAGTCGTTTGTTCGTTTTCTTAAAGAGCGCGTTTTAGCAAACCGCTAATCGAAAAGTTTTCTCACATCTAGTATTGCCTCTTTATAGCTGTGTGGGTTGTTAACAATGCGCATTAGCATTTCTGCTACTTCGGTTACATTCGATAGCTGTTTGTTTTCTTTGTAGCCAATAAATCGGCTTAAGTCGGGAAAGTTTTCCTGTTTTGTATCCCTAATTTCTTTTTGCATTTGCGTGTCGACAATTCCAGGAGCAACGGCAAAAGTTTTAATCTTGTCGTTGTTGTTTTCAAGTGCAATAACTTTTGTAAGCATGTCCACTGAAGCCTTTGACGAGCAGTAGTTTCCCCAACCCTCAACGGGGTAGCGGGCGGCTCCAGAGCTAATGTTAAGAATAACTATTTGTGAGGCAGTATGAGAATACCTGCTAATTATCCAATTAGTGAGTATGGCTGGAGCAATGGCGTTTAGCGTGTGCGTTTTTGCAATTGTGTTGCTTGCTAATTTGCCGTACTGGGCAACTTCACCTAGCATGCCTGCATTGTTTACCAGTATTACCTTTTTGGCATTAGCAAGTAAAGGAGGTTCAAATTTGGTTAGGTTTTCAATATTGCTAAGGTCGGTTGTGATATGCGTGTAGCGCTTGTGCGAAATTGTTTTTTTACGTGAAATGCCAAATACAATTGCATCCTCAATATTCAATGCTAATTCAGCTAACGCCTTGCCAATTCCTCTGCTGCTACCTGTTATGTAAAAAACTGTTTCCATTGGAGGGTTGTTGGTTATTTCTTCTTTTTAATTGAAAATTTGCTGTTAAGCCACTTAGGGAACAAAATTGCTCCGATAAAAAGGTAAGGATAGTATGTAGCAAGCCTCCATATTAATGACATTGTAACAGCAACGGCACCAAGTATTGCTGGCGAAACCATTATGAACTCACCTAGGTAGCGAGTAAAAACAAATTCGGAGAAACCACTACCCCCAGGGGTGGGGCTAACCAGCATCATAATCCACATTACCAGCTGACGGGCAAAAATTAGAAAATGGTCGGATACGCTAAAAAATGCTAAGAGTAGTGCATTTACAACCCAATAGCGCGAGGTCCACGAAATAAATGTTGCCCCAAAGGCTTTAAGCCAAAATCCTATAGGCTTAACTCTGAACTCTTTGGAGTTTTCAATAATCTCTGTGCCTGCTTCGTTCGCTCCGTGTTTCCATTTTCGGAGAATGGGGAGTTTAAAAATCATCAGCAAAAGCCACTTTAACCCTCGCGGGTTAATAAACAAACCGTATGAGAGGAAAAGAACATAGACTAGTTTTAGTCCATAGCCTATTGAAGCAAAAAGAAAAAGCTCGTTTGAAAAAGATGCTTCACCTTCAACACCTCCAAGGCCAAAAAGAATCCCCGGTTTAATTAGAAGCAGGAGTAACGGGAAAAAAATAAGAAAGTAGAGCTCGTCAAGGAGCGAAGTAGCCATAACTATTGCCGAACTTCTGCCTATACCAATGCCTTCCTTATTTACATAAATAATTGCAACGCTAGTGCCTCCAATTGCCGAGGGTGTAATAGCCGAAGTAAACTCCCAAAGCATAACAACTCTGAAGGCTTGACGAAGGGAAAGGGAGCCTTCGGAAAGGATAAGTAGTCTGAAAATATAACCAATATCTCGTAGAGCCATAAGACCCATGGCAATGGCCAACCATAAAAGGCCCCACTTGGTTAACGAAATGTAAGAAAATACATTGGGATCGAATTCGCGGTAAAACAGATAACCAACCACACCAAGCCCAATAACAATAGGATATATTGCTCTGCTAATTTTAACTTTGCTTAACGGGTTGTCGTCGTTTAGCTCATTGGGTTTGCCGTGATTTGCCTTTTTCATGTATTAGCAAAATTAGTAAAACCTATCGAACCGACTATTAGTTCATTGTTTAAAGTTTGTTAACATTTCATCCTAGCTTCGGCTATTTTTTATATGAAATGTTCAGCGGTTGTAAACCGCTAAAAATATCAATGTTTTTTTGTAGGTTTGCTTTGGATGAATTTAATACTCGAAAAACTATGGAACTTAAAAAGGCAATTGAGTCGAGAACAAGCATAAGGCAATACACAACCGATGCTGTAGGTGTTGATGACATTAAGGAGATGATTAGGCTTGCAAGCCTTGCTCCAAGCGTAAACAATTACCAGCCGTGGCAGTTTATTGCGATTACCAATAAAGATTTGATGACCCGAATGGCCAATGCCATTAGAGAGAGAATTAGCGCATTGCCAAATAATGAATCGAAATACGCTTCAAATGTAAAGAAGCAGGTAGAGTTTTTTGCCACTTTTTTCGAGTCGGCACCCGCCCTTGTCGCTCTTTGTATGAGCGATTATGAAACTGTTTTGGAAAAAGGCGTTGACCTTACCCACGAGGAAATTAATAATCTAAGAAACTCACCCGATTTGCAAAGTGCTGGGGCGTGTGTTCAAAACATGCTTTTAGCCGCTGTTGATATGGGCTATGGTGCCTGTTGGATGAGCGCACCCATGGTAGCCGAAAAGGAGTTGGAAGAGATGCTTCAGGTTAAACCTCCCTTTAGGCTTATTTCCTTTGTGGCCATGGGTAAACCAGCAAAGGAGTTTTCGCCCCGCGACAAAAAGCCGATTGATGAAATGCTTCGGGTAATCGAATAAAAAAAGTTGGGTTTAACCCAACTTTTTTTATTTTTTGCTAATGCTAATGCAACCTAAAGGTTATTGGAAAGGTGAATATTACCTTCGTAGGCTTTTCTCGTTGCGATCCAGGTTCCCATTTGGGCGACATGGAAACAACTCGCATTGCTTCTTGGGCCAGCAACGGGTCTTCGGCTTTTAATACGGTTATGTTAGTAACATTGCCTTTTGTGTCGATTATAAACTGAAGAATAACTTTCCCTTGAATCCCATTTTTTGCTGCTAACTCGGGGTACTCAAGCTTTGAATATACCCACTTGGAGAATTCGTTATAATCGCCTCCCATAAAAGTGGGCTTCTTTTCAATCAAAAGGAACGGAATAGACTCTTCAACTGCATCTTCCTCTTGCCTGTTGAGAATAAACGGTATTATATCGTCTTTTGGTTCATCAAAAATATTGCTATTGCCGTCGTCAATATCCACAGCATCGTCTTCATGAATGCGAATTATTTCTGCAATCTTAATTACAGGTGGTGGTGGCGGTGGGGTGATTTTTGCGGGATCGAGAATTACGATGTCAATTGGAGGTTCAGCAACTCTATTATCAATAAGCAATGCAAAGTTTCCCTCGCCAGAGCTAGGCCACTCAAAGGCCGTTAGAACTAGGGCTAATGCCGAGATGAGCCCAATTTGGAAGAATAAAGATTTCCTCCTCTCAAGGTCTGCTTTTCTGCTTTTTGTTTTCATGGCATCAAGATTTAGGGGGTTAGTAATGTAAGGGCCTTTATTATCATAACGTATGCTTTTTATATTATGATACATGTTGGAGGGGGTTTCCATAAAAAAATCTAACTTTTATTGAAAAGAATAGTCGGATTTTTCGGAATAAAAATTTGGAATAACCATATAAACTATAAGAAATAGTTGTATAACTAAAAAATATAGTTATATATTTGTGGTATGAAAACGAAAGAGTTAACCAAAGCCGAAGAGCAAGTAATGGAATACTTGTGGAAGCTAGAGCGAGCCTTTGTTCGCGATATTTTAGAACTGTTTCCAGAGCCCAAGCCAGCCTACACAACGGTGTCGACCATTGTGCGAATTTTGGAGCAAAAGGGAATGGTTGACCATACTGCGTATGGTAAAAATCATCAGTACTACCCAGTTGTAAGTCGTAAAGAGTATGCCCGACTAGGTTTTAAGCATGTGCTTGCTAAGCATTTTAACAGCTCGGTAAAGCGCTTTGCCTCGTTTTTTGCGGCAGATAACGATTTGAGCCTAACCGAGCTCGAGGAGATGAAGGCCATGCTGGAACAGGAAATCACTAAAAGAAGGAAGGAGGATAGTCATGGCGATTCCTAGCTTATTTATATATTTAGCAAAGGTAACCGTTTGCTTTACGCTACTTTATGGATTTTACTTGCTGTTTTTGGCAAGGCAGAAAAAGCATGTTGCCAATCGGTATGTTTTGCTTACAGCAATTGTTGTATCGCTTGTTATGCCAATGCTATCGATAAGCTATACGGTTACTAAGATGGTTGATGTTGCCGAAAACACTAATCATATTGCAAGCCCTGATTTATCATCAACCCAAATTATAAATACAGCTAATTTGGTGGAAGCTACTATCGAGAATAATTTCAGAGAAGAGCAAGCAAACCCTTTTACTTTAAATTGGTCCTTTTGGCTGATTGCCTATTTGGCTGTGGTTGGCCTATTGGCTTTACGGTTGGTTTGGCAGGTTGCAAGGTTTGTTGTAATGCTGCAAAAATCGGCTCGTGCCGAGGTTATTGGCTCTGCCAAGGTGTGGGTGTGCGATAGCTGGGGGCAAACATTCTCGTTTTTTGGATTGATAGTTTTTTCTGAGAAGGATTTTCTAAATCCCAATCGTCATCTTTTGTTACAACACGAGCTGGTACACGCCCGTCAGCTGCATTCTTTAGACTTGCTTATAGCCGAGCTGTTTGCCGTTGTGTTCTGGTTCAATCCGCTTGTTTATTGGTTTAAGCGCTCGCTGGCCGAGGTGCATGAGTTTATTGCCGACAAGTGCGTTGTGCGCCATGGTGCCGACAGCCTAAAGTATAAGCAGCTTATACTCGACTGCATTTCCACCTCGGTTGCTCCGCGAGTAGCCAATTCTTTTAGTGCTAAACTTTTAAAAAACAGATTTGCTATGCTTACAAATGCTAATGAAACTAGAGGCATCTTTGGATATTTGCTTCTTTTGCCTATTGCGGCTGTACTTTTTGGATTGTTCTCGTTTACCGTTGAGCGTAAAGTTGAATATGTGCAGCATAAGGAGAACAGTGTTGTTGAGCCGTTGGCTGTTGAGAATGACCCCTCGACAACGATCGATACAAAGGTTGTGGAATTGGACAAGCCTATGGTTAGCATGCAGATTGGAACTGAAGAGGCTGTGATGAATGGATTATCGGCAAGCGATTCCACTATTCTTTATAAGCGCCTCGATGATGCTCTTGATGATGGCTTGGAGAAGATCATGTCAGCATTTCAAAAGCCAGAAGCTGACCTGTTTTTTGGAAACTTAATACTTGGCAACAATACCCCATTTACTATTTTGGCAACCGCCTTTGGCGATGAAATGCCTCGGTTTGTCGTTACATCTAAAGAAAACGGTTCTGTAGTAAAACCAAATGCAGAGCAGATTACTCGCGAACTTGTTAAGCAAACCTACCTTGTTGAAAAGGCTGGTGAGTATAATGTTAAGCTTAGCAATCCGCAGAAGCAAACTGAAGTGCTTTACTACCTTGCTTTGCCCAAGGGCACTGACGGGGAATTTGATTTTGGTTTTAAAGTAATGAATAAAACAATTTACCTAAAGGAGAAAGAAAATAACACCACAGCAACAATTGATGTTCTTAGACTAGTATCTGATGATGAAAGCGAGGAAGATGTAAACTTACTTTCCTATTCGGTTCCAATAAATTCAGAGGAAGTTGACGAGGAAAATGAGAACGAAATTATAATAGAGACAAAGAATTTGGAATTTTCGGTAAATAGGTCGGAACCAGGTAACCCCGATTACCTAAGCATTTTGATTAAGTATGAAGATAGTTCAGCGTCTGATATAAAAATAAACTCTAACATTTTTGATACAAATCTACAAAGGGTTGGGGAGGACGCCACCAGCTGGCCGCTAAGCTATATTTATGAGAATATGAAATACCCCAAATCTTACAAACCCAGAGAGAATAATTTTGATGTGGTTGAGGTTGAGTTTAATCTTTCGGAGGAAGGTGGAATTGCAGATGTAGTGGTAACTAAAGGCATTAACCCCGAGGTTGATGTCGAGTTGGTGCGCGTTATAAGCCAAATGCCCGGTTGGAAACCCGAAAAACCATACGGAAAACCAGTTCCCGCAAGAGTAACTATGGGTTTTTGCTTGGTTAGATAGTATTTAAGTGCTATAAAAAAAAGGCTGTCCAAAAAAACTGGACAGCCTTTTACTTTTTTTTGTTAACCTATTCCTGAATAGGTTCAATGTCTTCAGCCTTATTATTCTTCTTTTTTGGTTTCTCGGCTTCAGTAGCTTTTCCTTTAAGGTAACTTGGTAATTCCATTCCGGCCATTTTAAAAAGCTCTTCGAAAGGAGGAATTGATCCAAGCATTCCTGAAAGGAAGTTTGCGGTTGCTGGTGTTTTGCCGTCTTTTCCCGATCCCATATTATCCCAAACGGTAACCTTGTCAATTTTAAGGTTTTTAACGGCTTCAACCTGTGTTTTAACTAGCTCAGGTAGTTTATCGGTTATCATCATCATAACGGCATCCTGAGAGTTACCAGCGGCTTTTGATAGCTTTTCAAAACCTTCGGCTTGCTTAGTTAGTATCTCAAGTATACCTTTTGCTTCGGCGTCCATCTTCATGAAAATTGCATCGGCCTCACCGCGCGCTTTACGCCTAATTTGCTCGGCTAATGCCTCGGCATCAATTTCAACTTTTTCTTTGTTGATTTGAGCAGGAATAACGATGTCTGCTTTTTGTGTTGCCTCCTCACGTTGAGCACGTGCGGTTTCGGCTGCTTTTTCAGCAGCATAGGCTTCTTCAAGGGCTTTGGCTCGAGCAACCTTCTCGGCAGCAACGGCTTTACGTTCCGCTTCAGCCTCGTTCTCACGCCGAGTTGCGTTTGAGTTGGCAATGGTTATTTTAGCTTCGTTTTCACCTTCAACAGCTGTTGCATCGGCGCTCGAAACCTCAATACGCTGGTCGCGTAATGCATTTGCTTCACCAATTGATCCGTCTCTGTTCTTCTCCGCAACGCTCTTTTTTGCATCGTTTATAGCTTTGGCTGCAGCTTCCTTACCTAGTGCATCAATGTAACCCGACTCATCGTTTATATCGGTTACGTTTACGTTAATTAGTTTTAAGCCAATTTTCTTTAGTTCAGCTTCAACGTTGGCCGATACGGCAGCAAGAAACTTATCGCGGTTATTGTTAATTTCCTCAATTTCCATTGTGGCTACCACCAAACGCAGCTGACCGAAAATAATATCCTTAGCCAGATTGCTAATGTCGTCCTGAGCAAGCCCCAAAAGACGTTCAGCAGCATTGTCCATAATACCTGGTTCGGTCGAGATTCCAACAGTAAAACGTGAGGGCACATCAACCCTAATGTTTTGCTGACTAAGCGCGTTCGTTAGGTTGATTTCGATAGAGATTGGGGTTAGATTAAGGAATGAGTAATCCTGAATTACTGGCCAAATAAATGCCGCTCCACCATGAATACACTTTGCCGATCGAGATAAATCGGATTTTCCTTTTCCAACCTTTCCGTATACAACCAAAACTCGGTCGGAAGGACAACGCTTGTATCGTTTAAGTAAAGATACAATGAGGATGAAGATGAATACAACTAAGGCAATTATGCCTATTAATACGTATTGAGCCATACTTTTATAATTGAGGTTATTGTAAAGGGTGTTTCTATGATTTTTTTACAAGCAATATTTCATCGTTAAGTATATCAACAACTTGAACAATAGCTCCTGTGGGGATAATCTCATCGTCGTCAGTCATTGCATCCAGAGTTCTGTAACCCTGGAGGTTGAGTTGTACCTTACCCGTGGCTTTGCGCTTTTCGGGTATAAATAGGTAAACCGTAGCCGTTTTTCCGATGGCCGATCTCATATTTAACGAGCCCGATTCGGTTAGTCTACCCATCATGTAGTAAATTGATCCCATAATAAACATCATAATAATACCCGATGCAGTTGAAATAAGTAGGGTTAACCAATTAGCAAGGTTTCCGTATATGCAGGCCAAGCCAACCCAACCGAAAACGGTGAAGAACGCTACGAAATTTTTAATACTGATGAATTGAAAACCTACGCCCGTATCGGAGTCGACGCTCAAGTCGGCGTCCCCCACAGCATCAAGTCCATCACCATCGGCATCGGCACCAACAAAGGTTAGCACAAGTTGTATAACAAAAATTAACGATGCTGGTATGGTTATAATCCAGTAAATCAGTTGAATGGTGGATAGGCTGTCCCACCATGCGTTTAAGCTTAGAAGTGTCATTTTTTAGAGTATTTATACTCTGTGAAATTAAAAAAAAATGTTCACTTTTTTATTTTCTAGCTTACTGATTATTTTTTTCTTAATACTTATTTCTATTGGCAAACCAAACTAGCGATAGCATAACCGGAACCTCAACCAGTACTCCCACTACAGTTACCATGGCTGCGGGCGATTGTAGTCCAAACAGCGCAATGGCCACTGCAACGGCCAGTTCGAAAAAGTTGCTGGCGCCAATCATTGCTGCGGGCGAGCAAACAGCATGGGGCAGTTTAAGCCAACGACCGCCAAACCAGGCAATGGCAAATATTAGGTAGGTTTGTATTACCAGTGGTATAGCAACAAGCAGAATAATTAGGGGTTTCTCAATTATTGTTCTTCCTTGAAAAGCAAAAAGCAATATCAACGTGGTTAGCAAAGCCACTATGGAAACGGGTCGGAATTTTGGCAAAAACTCTTTCCTAAACCATTCTTCACCTTTCGATTTTATGAGCAGTTTATGGGTTAAATACCCTGCCAGCAGAGGAATTACTACAAATATTACTACTGATGATATTAGGGTTTCGTATGGAATTGCTATGTCTGTTATCCCCAAAAGCAAACCCACAATTGGTACAAAGAGTACTAGGATTATCAAATCGTTTACCGATACTTGAACCAGCGTGTAGTTGGGGTCGCCATTGGTTAGGTAGCTCCAAACAAAAACCATGGCCGTACAAGGAGCTGCGCCTAGAATAATTGCACCTGCAATATACTCGCCCGCTTCGGCGGGGTTTATGAATGCACCGTAAAGCTTCGCAAAGAATATCCACGCAAAAAATGCCATGGTGAACGGTTTTATCAGCCAGTTTACTGTTAGCGTAAGCAGTAGCCCTTTGGGCTTTTTGCCAACATTTTTAATCGATGAAAAATCGACCTGAAGCATCATGGGGTAAATCATTGCCCAGATAAGAATGGCAACGGGTATGTTCACATTATAAATTTCGAGATCGCTTAGAACTTTCATGCTATCGCCAGCAAAGGATCCAATAGCAATACCTGCAACAATGCAAAGCGCTACCCAAAGGGTTAGGTATTTTTCGAATAAGCCTATTTTTTTCGTTTTGTTCATATTTAATTCTCGTTTTAGCTGCAGCAACAACAACATCCCCCCTCGTTAGCAATTTCGGCCTTGTAAAAACCCCCAAATCCTTCGGCTATCTCATCGCGAATGCGGCGAAATTCGGCCATAACTTCCTCTTCGGTTCCTATGGCCTCGGCTGGGTCGTCGAACCCAATGTGCCAGCGGTTGTTCACTCTGCCGGTAAAGGTTGGGCAGCTCTCGTTGGCTCCACCGCAAACGGTTATAACGTAGTCGAACGATTGGTTTATAAAATCATCAACACTTTTAGGTCGATTTTTTGAGATATCGATATTCACCTCAGCCATAGCCTTTATGGCTAGCGGGTGTACCTGACTTGAAGGCTCGGTGCCAGCCGAGAAAACCTTAATGGTATCGTCGAACGATTTTAGGAAACCCTCGGCCATTTGGCTGCGGCACGAGTTTCCGGTGCAAAGTATTAGAATTTTCATACTAAATGGTTTTTGTAATTTTCTGTAGATTTTTTTGCGGTTTACCTAGTGCATGAGTTTGTGGTGCTGTTTTCAATCTCGATGAAAAATGCGTTGAACAGCGTTTTTAGCTTGGCAAAAGTTTCTTTGCAAATGCAGTAACAAACTCGTGTCCCTTCAATTTCGCCGTGTATTAGTCCAGCCTTTTTTAGCTCCTGCAGATGCTGCGAAATGGTTGTGCGGCTAAGGGGCATATCGTTCGATATGTCGCCCGATATGCAAGTGTTAGCTTTGGCTAAATACCTAAGTATGGCCTGCCTTGCTGGGTGGGAAAGCACTTTGGCTAGAGTTGCAATTTCTTGTAAATCAGTATCAAACAGGTCGGTTTTGTGATATGTCATTTTGCGTAATGTTTTATGACGCAAACATACGACATGTGTTTTGATAAACCAAAAGCAGGTTATAATTTAACTTTTACTTAAAACGGAAGTTTTTCAACATCAACATTGCCACCCGATAAAATGATGCCCACCTTTTTCCCTTCGAAAACCTTGCGGTTTTGCATTATGGCGGCAACAGGCACAGCCGATGATGGCTCAATAATTATTTTCATCCGTTCCCAAACCAGGCGCATAGCCTCAACAATAGCATCTTCGGTAACGGTTAGTATGCCATTGGCATATTTTTGAATAATTGATAGCGTGAGCGGACAAAGCGAGGTTCGAAGCCCATCGGCAATGGTATTGGGGTTGATTGATGGGTGGAGCATCCCATCGCGAAGCGAGCGAAAAGCATCGTCGGCATTTAGTGGTTCGCCGGCGTAAACCTCAGTGTTTGGGTTGGTTTCTTTGGTGTATATTAGCGTTCCGGAGAATAGCCCTCCGCCGCCAACGGGAGTAATTATGGTTTGTAAGTCGGGAACTTCTTTAAGCAGCTCGAGCGAAGCAGTGCCCTGACCGCATATCACATCGAAATTTTCGTAGGGGTGAATAAATGTTGCGCCGGTTTCGGCCTGAACTCTTTCCAGCTCTTTTTCCCGGGCTTCTTGGGTTGGTTCACAGGTATAAATCTTTGCACCGTAACCCTCAACCGCTTTGCGCTTGATGGAGGGAGCGTTGCTGGGCATTACAATGAATGCTGGTATTCCGCGCAACGATGCAGCCAAAGCCAGCGCAGCAGCATGGTTGCCCGAGCTGTGAGTACAAACGCCTTTTTTTGCAAGTTCGGGGGGGAGGTTAAAAACGGCATTCGATGCACCACGGAATTTAAAAGCCCCAACCTTTTGGAAGTTTTCGCACTTAAAGAAAGCCTCGCATCCTAAAATTTTATTTACCGATTGCGACGTAAGAACGGGTGTTTTATGCGCATATTCAGAAACGGTTGCGTATGCATTTTCAATGTTATTTTTTGTTGGAGCTTTCATTTGGTGTAAGTTTTTCCTTTTTGTATTCCTCAAATTTATCAACAATTTTTTTCCGAACTTCATAGTCGCTAGCAAGCAAAATGAATGCTTCGGTAAAATTGCAGTATTCCATGAATTGTATTGCTTCAATTCCTTTAAGTCCGGTTAGCTCCTCAACAATGTCGGCCGAAAACTTATTGAGCATTATTTCCCACCTAAGCTCCTCCTCAACCTTTTCCTGTATCAGGGCTTTTTGCTTTGATATCCAGTCTTCGCCAAAAGAAAAACCGCCTTGCGCACTGGGTAAACTTTTCAGGTCGAGTCTCGATATTTGCTCCCTGAAATACTTTTCAAGCTTCTCCTGTAAAATTTCCTGATCGGTTTTTGGCAGTTCCATAGCAGTTACCTCTCTAATAAATCGCTGGTACGATCCAAATCGGGTTATCCGTATCTCACGTATTTGGTACGATCGAGGGACTAATCTAATTGGGTAGTAAAGTGAATCGCTTGAGAATTGGCCCCACGATGGAATACGCATTTGGTGATAGCCCAGTGCTGTTATAATTAGCGTATCGCCTTTCCTTATGGGCATTTTAAAAAAACCTAGCATATCGGCGGCAACCCCTTTCATTAATCCGGTGTTAACAATGTGCCCTAGTGATATTGGTTTGCCGTTGGTAGCATCAACTATTTGGAAGTGAACTGCAGGAATGGTATCGTTTTTTTGCGTACTAAATGCAGCAAAGTTTATTAATGCAAATAATATGAGGGCGAAAGGCTTTTTCAACTTTTTGCGAATTTGTTCCCCCAAATTTACATTGATGTTTTAATTATACGCACAATGCCGTTAAAGCTTAACGCTTTTTAACGGCATTGTAAGTAGTGTTCTTTATGCGTGTTTAGTCGTTTTTCTATTCAACCAAATAATTTTGGAGCCATTGGTCAATTTCCCATGCCTGATGAAGTATCGATTGTCTTGCCCTATACCCGTGGCTTTCGAAAGGGAGCATAACCAGCCGAGCAGTTCCTCCGTGTCCGTTTATTGCCTGATATAGCCTTTCGCTTTGCATTGGGAAAGTTCCACTGTTGTTATCATCAACACCATGAATTAACAGGATTGGTTTTTTGAGTTTATCGGCATGCATAAAAGGTGACATTTGGTTGTAGATGTGGGGGGCTTCCCAGTAGGTACGCTCTTCGCCCTGAAATCCGAATGGGGTGAGCGTGCGATTGTAAGCACCGCTTCGTGCAATTCCGGCAGCAAAAAGGTTTGTGTGTGCAAGCAGATTTGCGGTCATAAAGGCTCCGTACGAGTGACCTCCAACTGCAATGCGTTTTGGATCAGCAATATTCTGTTCAACCAAGTAGTTTATGGCTGCTTCGGCGTTTTCCTCAAGTTGCTCAATAAAAGTATCGTTTGGTAAAAGGGAGTCTCGAGCAACAATTGGCATTCCAACCCTGTCGAGTACAGCATAACCCCGAGCTACCCACATAACAGGCGAAAGCCTCGATGGCCTTATAAACCTGTAAGGCGATTCGGTTACCTGAGCTGCAAGGTTGGCATCAACGTATTCTCTTGGATAGGCCCACATTAAAACGGGTAGGGGTTTCGACCCCTTTTTATAGCTGGCAGGGAGGTAGAGGGTTGCTGTGAGGTCAACACCATCGGATCGTTTATATCTCACTAACTCTTTCTGAACGCTTGCAAGCTGTGGGTATGGATGAGGGAATGAAGTGAAAGGTTTAACCTTATTTCTTTTTAAATCTCTCACAAAAAAGTTAGGCGGTTCTACTTCCGACTCGCGCTGGGTTAAAACTTTTCTCACTTCATTGTCGAGTATTGTAACTAATTGCTCATAGTAAGGTGCTTCGCATTGCCATAAGCGTTTTGTTTTACCAGAAGTTAGGCTAAACTCATCTAAAAAGGGCATGTTTCCTTTAGGCGACGCACCATCTCCTGTAAGGTAAAGTAATGTTTTTTTGTTATTCGTTTTAAGAACATTGAAACCAGAGCTGTTTTTTTCTAAAACGAACGAGCCAGGATCGCTATAGGCATCTTGCCACGATCTATCCCATACCACTTTCTTCTCCTCCTTTAGGTTCGATGGGTTGAAAAAGCTTGTTACAGTTCGTCGCGTGTCCCACCAGCGCTCGTAAACAACGGCAAGGCTATCCCAGCCCCAGGTTATTCCAGAGTACCTAAAGTTAAGCGACAGGAATGGAGTGGGTTTGTCCTTAAAGGGTTCGCTGAGGCTGAATAGTAGCTCTCGAATTTCGGCAACTTTTTTGGGGTCGCCATCATCCTGCGCTTCAACCCAAACTACAGTAGCGGGTTTGTCGGCTCGCCATTGATGGCTTCTGGAGCCTTCGCGAACGGCACTAAAGCCTTGCGGAATATTTTCGGCAAGCGGTATTTCGGCAAGCTTTTTCAACAACTGTCCTTTATTGTTCCATATTTCAACCCAAACAGGAAACCGATAGTAGGGAACGATGTATGAGAATGGACGCATAATTTGCTCAACGAGCAGGTAGTCGCCATTTGGCGAAACGGAAAAGTTGTTGATGATTCCAGGGTTTCCCAAATATTCGGGTTTGCTGTTCTCCGTTACTTTGGCTAAAGTTGATGTGGTGTAGTACTCAAACTTTTGCTCATCAATAGGGTTTTGCAGCATATCCTGATAAGTTCGTACCGTAGTTCTTTTGCCGCTGGTTACCTGAACCGATGGGCCAACGGGTAAAGCATCTTCAAAGCTTTGAATCTCTCTACTTAGCACTCTGGAGGTGAAGTATATGGTTTTGCTATCCGGTCCCCACTCAATGGGAATACGAATTGCTGATGAGTGAAGGTTAGTTGCCCAAAGCGTTGCTTCGCCGGTAAAAACGTTAGCTACCCACAGCTCAATGGTGTTTTTTTGGTAAACTACAATGGCCAGCTTTTGTCCGTTAGGCGACCAACGGAAAAGGCGAATATTGCCATTTATTGGCAAATCGGTTATTGGGTAGCTATTTTCTCCATCAATCTCTTTTAATGATAAATTTTTCCAGAACCGGGGTTTGCTATCGCCAAAGTTTTTAGGATTAATTAGTAAACCCGCCAACCTAAGTTCGGGCTGTGCCATTTCGCTAATGTCGGGCATTTCCTGAGGATAGGCGAGCAGTGCATGCGTTTTGCTAGGGTTAACCAGTAGCGCTGGAGTTGATGGAGCATCAATAATCTCCATTAATTCTTTTGGGGGTTCCATATAACGGGTAGTCTCTTGGCTTTGTACTTTCGACAGCATTAACGCTGAGAGCGTAGCAACAAGAAGTATTCTTTTCATGGCAGCGAGTTTTATTGTAGTTTACGAATTTGCAATTATTTAAACAGATAGTATTTTCCAATTTAGCGTGTAGGATTTTACTTCAACTTAAAAAAACCTGTATTTTTGACATTGGAAACTGAATATGGATTAGTTGAAAATTTTTTATTGATGAAAAACGTTAAGGCAATAATAGAAAAAGCTTGGGAGAAAAAGACGAATTTAACCATTGAAATGGTTAACGCTATTGAAACGGTTATTGAGCAGCTCGATAAGGGAAAGCTAAGGGTTGCTGAGCCCGCAAAGGATGGATGGAAGGTTAACGAATGGGTTAAGAAAGCCGTTATTCTTTATTTTCCAACCCGTAAAATGGAAACCATAGAAATTGGTCCCTTTGAGTTTCACGATAAGATTGGCCTTAAGAGAAATTATGCTGAATTGGGAGTTAGAGTGGTTCCGCATGCAATAGCCCGCTATGGATCGTTCGTTGCTCCAGGTGTAATAATGATGCCATCGTATGTAAATATTGGTGCTTTTGTTGACGAAAGAACAATGGTTGATACTTGGGCAACGGTAGGCTCGTGTGCACAAATTGGGAAGGATGTGCACCTTTCGGGTGGCGTTGGTATTGGCGGAGTTCTGGAGCCCGTTCAGGCTGCCCCCGTTATTATTGAGGATGGCTGTTTTATTGGTTCGCGCTGCATTGTAGTTGAGGGTGTTAGGGTTGGAGAAGAGGCCGTGTTGGGAGCCAATGTGGTTATTACCAAATCAACAAAAATTATTGATGTTACAGGGCCTTCGCCCATTGAGTATAAAGGTGAAGTGCCAGCACGATCGGTTGTAATTCCCGGTTCGTTCACCAAGCAGTTTCCGGCAGGACAATATCAAGTTCCGTGTGCGTTAATTATTGGTAAGCGTAAGCAATCAACCGATTTAAAAACCTCGCTTAACGATGCGCTAAGGGATTATAGTGTAGCTGTTTAGAATGGAATAATATGTCTGGAGAACTTAAGCTAGAAGGGAAAAATGCAAAAAGGGCAGTTAAAATGCTCAAAAGGGTTACGCGCTTACTTGAGCGTAATGGCATTCCATATCTTCTTGAAGCAGGAACATTGCTTGGAGTAATTCGTGAGGACAGGCTTTTGCCTTGGGACAATGATTTGGATTTAACAATTACCCGAACATACGAGAAAAAGCTTTTAAAGCATGTGTGGAAGTTAAAACTATTTGGTTATAAGGTTAGGGTTAAGCACTACACAAAAGACCTTGGCTATTTTAAGGAGGGAGAAGTTAGGATAGTTAAGGTATGGTATTTAAACCCCTATAAATTCTTTAAAAAAGAGATATTGCTAGATATTTTTATCAAAAGAAAAATAGGCGATGAGTACTTCTGGACCGTTGGTTTAAAGCCTCCAGTATTGAAGTCGGTGCCAGAAACTTTTTACGATAACCTCACAAAGCATAGGTTTAGAGATAAAGATTTTTCTGTTCCAAAAGATTTTGAGGGATATTTGGAGTGCCACTATGGCAAGAATTGGCGTACGCCTATAAAAGAGTGGAATTTCAGAACAGATGATTGTAATGTACGAGAAATATTGGATGAGTGCTAGCCAAAAATCTTTTCTGCTTCAATAAGGTCNNGGTCTTCTTCATTATCAACCTCGTACCACTTAAGGTTCGAGTAATCTATTGCCTCAAAATTAACTTCTCCAGCGTTTACTAGCTTAGCAAATGCTTGCTCGTAGTATGAGTTTACTTTTCCACTATCAATAATTCTTTTTAATTCGGGGGCTATATGGTTATGAAAAGTCTGCTTATTAACTCCATATATATTTACCGTTTTATAGGTTTCCTCAAGTATAATTGACGAATCAATATCCGATTTTAAAACAATTCTCTCAATTTTATTACTCGATGATTTTGTAACTACAGTTCCATCCATAAAAGGTTTATATGCGCTAACGGCCATTTGATTTTTCCCATCAATAAATTGGTCAAGGGCATGGTCGTCAATCAGTATGTCTCCCTCAATAAGTAAAAAGTTATCGGTAATTAGGTCTTTTGCCATGTAAAACGAAACAATATTGTTTGTTTTTTCCCAGTTCTCATTATTAACATATTCAATGTCAATTCCTTTCCAGTTGTTGCCCACAAAGCGGTATATATCTTCATATCGGTAACCAACTACTAGAATTACCTTTCTAACCCCAATTTTTAATAAAATATCGAGCATTCGCTCTAGTATTGGCCTACCCGATACTTCAACCAAGCATTTCGGTATTATTTCGGTATAACGATTAAGTCTGCTGCCTCTTCCGGCCAATAAGAAAACTGCTGTATTCATAACTTTTTTTATTTGCCAAAAATATCTAATAATTAGCTATCAAAATAATTATTGGAGGATAAATGTTGGAGTTGGTTTTTTTTAGGTTCATCTATGCTAAAATTTGTTTTACTTTTACCGTTGAAATGCACTTATACAATATTTTCAAAATGAGATTTTTTATTAGACAAATTGTTAGGTTAGGCTTTATAAGTAGATATTTTGCAAATAAAGCCCTGTTTTCGAATAGTCACGATTTTGAGTATAGGTTACTTAAGAATATTGATAGTATATCCGAACTGACAAATCTTATTAATGCTGCCTATAGGGAAAATGCTGAAAAAGGGTTAAACTTTTTGGGCGCTTCACAGGATGAAAAAACAACCCTAAAGAGAATACGCAAGGGAATTTGTATTGTGGTAGTTGAAAAATTGAGTGGCAGAATAGTTGGAACCATTACATTTAAGGCCCCACACAGAAGTAAAGGAAGCCCTTGGTTTAACAAACCCTATGTAGCCAAAAGAAATTTATTGGCTGTTGATCCTGAATTTCAGAAAAGAGGAATTGCTTCGCACCTAATTAGGCTAACAGAAATAATTGCCAAGAAACATGGGGCAACCGAAATAGCCTTCGATACAGCCGAGAGCCATCAAATACTCCTTAATTTTTACAAAAAGAACCATTACCGTTTTATTGAAAACGTAAAATGGGGAAGCACAAACTACCTAAGCGTAATCTATAGTAAGCGATTGGTTTAATAGCAACCATCTACTTATACGCATCCTCAACAATCGTTTTCTCATCGTTGGCACAAACCCAATCTTTTTTTGGAACCGACCAGTCACCGTATTTTTCAGTCAGATATTTTTCATGCATGTTGGGAATACGGAGCTCTCTACCCATGTACGATACAGTATCGAATGAGTCATAGTGCTGCTTATCAACGCGAAGTATTTTTTCCATTGCTTGCCAGTAGGTAAACTGGTCGTCGTTGGCCTTAACAAAAATGTCGGCAACAACCATATGCTTGTGAAATATTGGGAAGATTGCTTTTAGTAATGATGGCCAAAACCTTTTCACCTTAAATATCCTAAAATTATCCTTTTTTAATCCGCCAATATCTTTATGCATTTTGCGCTGGGTAATTCTATACCCTTTTTTTGCTAGCTTGGTCTTGTTAGCAGCAAATCTCTCGGCATCGTTAACCGAAATCGAAAGGTCGATATCGTGATCCCAAGGTAAAAGGTCGCCATCACGGACTAGTCCTAGTAGTGTGCCTCCCTCTAAATGGTAGCCAATTCCTTCGTTTTCTAAGAAGTCAACTACGTCAAATAGCACTTTTCTGGCGCGGGCTAAATTTCTTTTTGTTAGCTCTGGTGAGTTTTTATGAAGCATGGGTTAATTGTTTTGCAAATTGCAAAAGTAGATAATTATTTAGTTAGAGCAATTAGTGGTGTTGTTGATTTAGATTATTACCTCAAAAAGTCTTAAAGCCCATACTATAACACCAAATTATTCGTTAAAAAAGATTATATATTTATCTTTGCGAATTAACAATTTCTTAAGATTTACAATGGCTCAGATTTCCGCCGTAATAATTACCTATAACGAAGAGAAAAACATTGAACGCTGCATTAAGTCTTTGCTTCCTGTTGCCGATGAAGTTGTAGTGCTCGATTCTTTCTCAACCGACAGAACCGAAGAGATTTGCAAAAGCCTTGGGGCAAGTTTTTATCAGCAAAAGTTTGCAGGCTACCGTGAGCAAAAAAACGATGCATTAGCCTATGCAAAATTCGATTATGTACTTTCGCTAGATGCGGATGAAGCCCTCTCGGATGAGCTAAAAAATTCCATTCTTAAGGTAAAGGGAAACCTAAAGTACGACGGCTACATTTTTAATAGGTTAAATAATTACTGCGGACAATGGATATACCATTCAAACTGGTATCCCGATAAAAAGCTTAGGCTTTTTAATCGACACAAAGGCCACTGGGGAGGAATAAACCCTCACGACAGGTTTATTCTTAACCGTAGTTGTACGTCGATAAGGCTTAAGGGTGATATTCTGCATTGGGTACTCGACTCGTACGAAGCACATATTGCTAAAGCCAACAATTTTAGCACCATAGCAGCCAACGAGTACTTTAAACTTGGAAGGAAAAGCTCATTCCCAAAGATTCTTATCAATACCGGATGGCGTTTTTTTAAAGCATACGTAATTCGATTGGGCTTTTTAGATGGGTTTAATGGTTTTGTCATTAGCTCTTTTTCGGCATATACTAGTTTTTTAAAGTACGTTAAGCTCAGGCAGCTAATTCTCGAGAGCCGAGGAGGCAATGGTAACGGATTGGTAAAAAAGAAGAAACGAGTAAAAATTGCATCATAAATTCTTTTGAGATGAAAATTGTAATTCTAGCAGCAGGTATAGGTTCGCGTTTAGGCAACCCAATGCCAAAACCATTAACGGTACTAAATAGTGGGAAAACCATTATGCAACAGCAGATTGATAATGTGTCTGCTTTTTTTAATCCCGATGATATAAACATCGTTGTTGGTTTTAAAAAGGATCTCATAATGGAGTCGTTCCCCGATGCTAGCTATATTTATAACCAAAACTTTGACACAACAAATACTTCTAAAAGTTTGCTAAAAGCATTAAAGAAGAACAGGCACGAATCCGTTCTTTGGCTTAATGGCGATGTTGTCTTCGACTCAAACCTCTTTAAAGGGCTAAAAGAGTACATACAAAAAGAGCAGTCGTTTGTATGCGTAAATAACTCGGAGGTTGGCGACGAGGAGGTGAAGTATAACCTTAGCCCCGATGGATTTATTAAAGATATATCAAAAGTAATAACCGATGGGTTAGGAGAGGCTGTGGGTATAAACTTCATATCAAAAAATGATATTAAAGCATTTATCAATAGGCTTGAGGAATGCGAAGATAACGACTACTTTGAGCGTGGATTAGAGCTATCAATTGCAAAAGACAATCTAAAAGTATTACCCATTAATATTTCCGATTTTCGATGTCTTGAGGTCGATTTTAAGGAGGATCTCGACAAGGCAAACAAGCTGTTTTAACCTGTGTTTCTATGAGGGCAACCCTATTTTGCGCTAACCCCTACGCGTTCGGTATTCTTAAGCCTTTAAACGATGAGCTGCTAAATGAGGGGCATAGCGTTCTTTGGTTTGTTCCTCAAAAACATCTTTCGAGTTTCCCTTTTCAGGCTGAGGTTGCTTTTACTACCTCAATTTCCGAAGTTTACCATTTTGGCAGCGATGCCATTTTTGTGCCAGGTAACGAGGTGCCGCATTATCTTCCAGGGGTAAAGGTTCAGGTATTTCACGGTATGGCTGGCGAAAAGAAAGGGCATTTCCGCATTAGGCACTATTTTGATCTTTACCTAACCCAAGGACCATATTTTACAAATCGGTTTCAGGAGCTAGCATCAAAGTATAACGATTTTTTAGTGATGGAAACAGGTTGGTGCAAGCTCGATCCGCTGTACCAAAACACAGAGCAATACAGTAAGCAACGCGATGAGTTGCTAAAAAAACACAATAAAAAGCATCTTGTACTCTATGCTCCAACCTTTTCGCCATCATTAACATCTACGGTTGTGCTTAAGGAGCATATTTTTAGACTAGCTCAGAATGAGGAAATATTTCTGCTCATTAAGTTTCACGATCTTATGGATAGGCAGATAGCAGCGCATTACGAGGAGGAGGCTCAAAAAAACAGTAATATTGAACTAGTTAAGGAACGTAATATTCTCAATACGTTAAAAATGGCCGATGTTATGATTAGCGATACCTCATCGGTAGTTTATGAGTTCGTTTTTTTAAACAAGCCAGTTATTACATTAAACTCTCGCTCGCCTCATATAGTATGGAATAACATTACTGAACCTCAGCAGTTACCAGCGGCTTTTAACGATACGATTACAAACGACACTTTTGCCGAAAAGCGCGCAGACTTAATTCGGATGTATCATCCTTATGCCGATGGACGCTCATCGCATAGAATGATAAAGGCTGTTGAGAAGTATATTAGCGACCATGGAGTTCCCGCTAAGCGTAAGCTTAACCTTTATCGTAGGTATAAAATGGTTAAGGATTTTGGCCCTAAGCCAAAGTAGTTGCCCTTTAAAATTGTCCATATTTTCCTGTTGACTCATTGCTATTTTAGCCTTAACTTGTGTTGAAATTAAACACACTTTATATGCTGAAAATTTTTCACAATTCGCGCTGTAAGCATAGCCGTGCTGGCTTCGAATACCTTAAGTCAAAAACCCAAAACTTCCAAGTTCGTGAGTATTTAAAAGATCCCTTAACGAAAGATGAAGTGGAGGAAATCCTTCTAAAATCTAATCTTCAACCAAGCGAATTAGTGCGTACACAGGAAGATTACTACAAGAAAAACCTGAAGGGCAAGAACTTCAACAAGCATGAGTGGATTAGCATTATTGTTGAAAACCCAAAACTGCTACAACGCCCAATAGTTGTTGGAAAGCTTAAGGCTGTTGTTGCCAATCCTCCAGAGTTAACAGATAGGCTATTGTGAAAAAGCATAGTTAAAACTTTGCATTACCCATTACCCTTACCTAAAACCTAATTGCCATGCCAACCCCAGAATTTAAGTATTTTGACCCATACCCGCTGGGCGAAGATAAAACCCGCTACTATCTGCTAACAAAGGATTACGTTACAACCTCCGTTTTCGATGGCCAAGAGGTGTTGAATATTAAACCTGAAGGATTAACTCTGCTGGCCCAGGTTGCCTTTCGCGAAGTCTCATTTAAGCTGCGTACCGAGCACCTAGAGCAAATGGGCGCAATACTTACCGATTCCGAAGCAAGCGAAAACGATAAGTTTGTAGCACTTACAATGCTTAAAAATGCCGAAATTTCGGCAAAGGGCGTTCTCCCTTTTTGCCAGGATACTGGCACTGCAACAGTATTTGCCAAGAAAGGACAACGCGTATGGACAGGTACTAACGATGCAGAAGCCATTTCGCTTGGGGTATACAAAACCTATACTCAGGAAAACTTAAGATATTCTCAGACTATTCCGCTCGATATGTATACAGAGAAGAATTCTGGAACAAATCTGCCTGCACAAATAGATATTACAGCAATAAATGGAGATGATTATCAATTCCTTTTCATAGCAAAAGGAGGTGGCTCGGCAAATAAAACTATGCTTTTTCAGGAGACAAAGGCTCTACTTAATCCGGATAAACTAGAGAAGTTCTTAGTTGAAAAAATGCGCTGTTTAGGAACGGCTGCGTGTCCACCATACCACATTGCGTTTGTAATTGGAGGAACTTCGGCAGAGGCTTGCCTTAAGTATGTGAAGTTGGCCTCTGCACGCTATCTTGATGGATTGCCTAATCAGGGAAATGAAGGAGGACAGGCATTTAGGGATACTGAACTTGAAAAAAAAGTTCTGAAGAAAGCCTATGGGTTGGGCATTGGAGCCCAATTTGGCGGTAAGCATTTTGCGCTCGACATTCGTATTGTTCGCCTTCCAAGGCATGGTGCCTCGTGCCCTGTTGGTATTGGGGTATCGTGTGCAGCCGATAGGAATATTAAGGCTAAGATCAACAAAGAGGGTATTTGGGTTGAGCAGCTCGATAACAACCCCGGTCGTTTTATCCCAGAGGAATACCGTACCGAGGATAAGGGTGGAGCCGTTAGCATCAACTTAAATTTACCCATGCCACAAATTCTTTCTGAAATCTCAAAATTCCCAATAGGCACTCGCTTATCGCTTAGCGGAACTATTATAGTTGGTCGCGATATTGCTCATGCCAAACTTAAGGAGAGGTTGGAGAAAGGCGAAGGCTTGCCTCAGTATATTAAGGATCACCCAATATACTATGCTGGCCCAGCCAAAACACCAGCCGGAATGGCCTCGGGCTCGTTTGGCCCAACCACAGCTGGCCGAATGGACTCGTATGTCGATTTGTTCCAAAGTAATGGCGGTAGCCTAATTATGATTGCCAAAGGCAACAGAAGCCAAGCAGTAACCGATGCTTGTAAAAAGCATGGAGGCTTTTATCTCGGAAGCATTGGTGGCCCAGCCGCTATTCTGGCGCAGGAGAATATTAAAAAGGTTGAACTGCTTGAATATCCTGAGCTAGGCATGGAAGCTATTTATAAAATTGAAGTTGAAGATTTTCCTGCATTCATACTTGTTGACAATAAGGGTAACGATTTTTATCAGCAGCTAAATAAGTAGCCTATTTTTTACTAGATGCAGCATTTTAACAATTAAATTCGTCGTTATGGCATTAAATCAAAAAATTGATAAACTAATGAAAAGCACACTAAGAAGCATAACTTATGCCATATCGCTGAGCGTGGCAATAGTTTTATCGTCATGTACAACTACAATGAGCGGCGAACAAAAAAAGGAGAGCCGAAATGTTGAGAATTTTAGCTCAATAGAACTTTCAATTGCAGCCGATGTTTACCTATCACAGGGCGAAGGCTATAGTTTTACAATAGAAGGTGATAAGGACTATTTGGAAAAGGTTGTAACCGAGGTTAGAGGAAATTCGCTTGTAATAAAAACTGAAAATTGGGTTAGCTTTGGCTTTAGTAATAATGAGGTAAAAGTGTATATCACTATGCCCGAGGTTGAGGGGCTATCAATTTCAGGTTCGGGCGATATTAAGGCGGTAACCCCTATTAATGCTCACGACCTTGCAATAAAAATTTCGGGAAGTGGCGATGTGCTAATTCCTCAGCTAGCCATAAACTCACTTTCAGCATCCATATCTGGTTCAGGCGACGTGGAGATTTCAGGGGAGGGTACTGCAACTTCGGCAAAAGTCCGAATTACTGGTTCGGGCGATGTATCGCTTAAGGGTATTCGCTTTCAAGATGCTGATATAAGTATTTCGGGTTCGGGAGATGCCTTTCTGCATGCTACGGAAAACCTAAATGCTAGGGTGGTTGGCAGTGGCGACATTGTTTACGCTGGTAATCCACTGGTTGACGCAAAGGTTTCGGGATCAGGTACTATTAAGAACAAATAACCGAAATAATTGTTATTCGCATAAAGGAGAAGGCGTTTGGCTTTCTCCTTTTTTATTAACTTCTTCTGCAAATTTTTACAAATATGTATAGAGTTGAAAATGACACAATGGGTAAGGTTAGCGTTCCTGCAGAAAAACTTTGGGGTGCGCAAACTCAGCGTTCATTACAAAACTTCCCTATTGGAACGGAGCTAATGCCCGATGAGATTATATACGCAATGGCCATGGTTAAAAAAGCCTCGGCAAAAGTCAACCAGCAGTTTGGTATTTTACCTAAACAGAAGGCCGACCTTATAGCAGCGGTTTGCGATGAAATATTGGAAGGCAAACACACTCATGAGTTCCCTTTGGTGGTTTGGCAAACTGGGTCGGGAACCCAAACCAACATGAACCTAAACGAGGTAATTGCAAATCGTGCCCAAATACTCTCTGGTACAACGCTCAGCGATAGCAGTAAAGTGCTACACCCAAACGATGATGTTAACCTTTCGCAAAGTAGTAACGATACTTTCCCAACGGCAATGCATATTGCAGCGTATGGTGCTATTGTAAATAAAACGCTTCCAGCGTTAAAGGGTCTTAAAAATGAATTGCTAGCAAAAAGTAACGAGTTTAACGATATTGTAAAAATTGGTCGCACCCATTGGATGGATGCCACGCCATTAACCCTTGGGCAAGAGTTTTCGGGATACGTATCGCAAATTGAGCATGGTATTAAGGCCATTGAGAATACTCTTCCACATTTGCTTGAACTTGCTTTGGGCGGTACGGCAGTTGGTACCGGAATTAACTCGCCAAAGGGTTTCGATGTTGAAGTGGCTAGGGAGATAGCGAATTTAACAGGATTCCCCTTTGTAACCGCAAAAAATAAATTTGAGGCCATGGCCTCACACGATGCAATGGTTGAGGCTCATGGAGCGCTTAAGCAAGTTGCCATAAGTATTATGAAAATTGCTAACGATATTCGCATAATGGCATCGGGGCCTCGCAGTGGTATAGGCGAGCTAACCCTACCTGCAAACGAGCCAGGATCATCCATTATGCCAGGCAAGGTTAACCCAACCCAAATTGAGGCGTTAACAATGGTTTGTGCACAGGTTGTTGGGAACGATTCGGCCATTGCTGTTGGAGCAATGAATGGTAATTTTGAACTAAACGTTTATAAACCGCTTATCGCGTTCAATTTTCTTCAATCGGCAAATCTGCTGGCTCAATCGATTGACAGCTTTGTTACAAGAGCCTTGGTTGGCATAACCCCAAATACTGATCGGATTAAACACAATGTAAGCAATTCGCTAATGCTAATTACTGCACTGAACCCTCACATTGGCTACGAAAAATCGGCAGCTGTTGCTAAAATGGCCTATGTAGAGAATATCACCCTTAAAGAAGCAGCGCTAAAGCTTGGTTTTGTAAATGAGGAGCAGTTTGATAAGTGGGTAAATCCTGATAGTATGGTTAGTAGCAAATAGCAAAGCTAAATATTCCTATTTGTTTCGGGTGAGGGTAGTAATAACCGGATAATGATCGGAGTACCCAATCTTTGGGCTATAGTAGCTTGTGGCTTTAAAGGCCTCATCGTAAAGAATGTAATCGATTCGGAATGATGGGAAAAGCCCTTTATAGGTATGGCCTACACCAACACCAGCATCAACAAAAGCATCGTTAAGGTGCTTACGCATTTTATGGTAGTTGTATGATATTGGCGATTCGTTAAAGTCGCCACAAACAATTGCAGGATAAGGGCTATTGACGATATGGGTTGTAACCTTATTAACTTGCTCGGCTCTCTTTTTTAGGGCATCTCTGTACCGAAACGATATCTCCCTTATTTCATCCATACGTTGTGCTTCCTTCCTGAAATTTTGGTTTAGCAGAAAGTTCAGATTTCTTTCCTTAAGCCTAAGCGACTGAAGGTGGGTGTTGTAAATCCTAACTGTGTCGTTTCCAATTAGCAAATCGGTGAAAATACATGCATTTGCGCTGCTCTCAAATTTTATGCTCCCTTTGCCAACAATAGGGAATTTGCTGAAAGTTGCCAGTCCATAAGCCGAATTTTCCTTTTTCAGGATAAATTCAATATGTGTGTTTGTGCCAATTATTCTTTTAGCATCGCTAGTTGTAAACTTACCATTTGCCACGTAAAACTCCTGAAGGCACACAATATCTAGTTCTTCTTGAACTATAAAATTGAGTATTTCGTTATGGTTTGGTGGCTGGGTAGCCCATGCGTATAGCTGAAAAAGGTTTACATTGTAAGTGCCAATTTTTAGCTGAGTTTTCTTTTGTTGCTCACTTTTGCCAAAAGGGAACTGAAAAAAGCTGGTAAAGTGCGTTATACCTAAAAGAATTGCAAGCATGGGGATTATGAAATATCGCTTCCAGCGCATAATCCAGTAAACTATAAAAGCAACGTTAACAAGTAAAATAAAAGGATATGCTAGGCCAATAAGGCCAAGAAACCAGAATGTTGATGGGCTAACATGAACCGACAGGTACGATAACAACAGGGTGAATGCAGCAATAGCTGTGAAAAAAAGAAGCGTTATTGTAGTTAGCTTTCGCATAAACTTTAACAATTGGGTAATGCTATATAAAAATAGCAGCTATTGCTCAAAGCGGCAACTTTAAAGCGAAAAAAGCCAACCTATCTTCCTTTCATTCTAAAAAGGGTTTCTTTTTCTTCTTTTGTCAGACTTTCGTAACCCCCCTTCGAAATTTTATCGAGAATTCTATCTATTTCGGCTTGTTGCTCAGCTTTAATTTTATTGTACTCATAATCGTCCTTAGGCTTGGTGTAGTTTACCTTCATCTTCTTTCGCCTGTTTGTCGATGGACTTGAGGTAAACGCATCGATTACCCAGCTAACCGGTTTAACCAAATCAAGGCCTTGGTTTTGGAAGTAGATAAACAGAAAGCCAAAAAGCGCACCACCAAGATGCGCAATATGCCCGCCTGCATTCGATCCTGCTATGCCAATAATATCCATTACAATTAGGGCAAGCCCAATGTATTTAAGCCTTACCTGACCAATAAGCAAAAGGTTAAGCGATAGGTTTGGCGCGTAGGCAACGGCAGCAAAAACAATGGCATATACCGACGCTGAGGCACCAAGAGCAAACGAATTAGTAAGGCTGTCGGCAAATACCGGAAATACATTGTAAAACAGAATATAAAGTGCTGCACCCCAAATACCTCCCATTATGTAAACACCTAGGAGTTTGCGTTCCGACATAAAGCCAAGGAAAATTCTCCCTAGCCAGTATAACCAAAGCAGATTAAACAGAATATGGATAAACCCCTCATGAAAAAACATGTAGGTAATTATGGTCCATGGTCTGCTGGCTAGGGTTGGTAAATGGGCTGGAACCGCTATATATTTTGATATAATTAATCCTAAATCGCTTTTGGCCAGAAAAAGTATTGCCAAAAGTATGTTGTAAGCCAGAAAAACCCCAAGGTTTATATAGATGAGTTTAACTAGGGTGCCTCCGGTTTTAAAAGATTGCTTAATTTCGTTTAGAATGCTGTTCATGGTGTTTCAGAAAATTAGTAGAATCTATCCCTTTTTTTCGACCAAATTTTTATCAGTATAAAGCCAAATAGCATACCTCCAAGATGTGCAAAGTGAGCCACACTGCTGTTTGCTTGGGTAAACCCGAGGTAAAGTTCAATTAGGCCATAGCCAATTACAAAGTACTTTGCCTTAATGGGTATAGGAGGGAAGAGTAGCATTAGCTGCGTGTTCGGGAAATACATACCAAAGGCCAACAGCACACCAAATACGGCTCCCGATGCTCCCACAGTTGGCGTATTGAAAAGCATATTCAGGGCGCCCATGGCTTGGTTTATGTAGTTTTTGTCTTGCATTAGTATGGCTCTTCCCTCGTTTTTTACCAGCTCAATTTGCTCGGGCGAGAGGCTGGCCATAATCGATTTTGCTTCAATGTAGTTAACAAAGGTATGCAGCGCGGCCGCTCCGAGCCCGGTAAAAAAGTAGAATATGAAAAACCTTTTGCTACCCCATACCTGCTCGAGCACTCGACCAAACATGAAAAGGGCAAACATATTGAAAAATAGGTGTGCAATGCCTCCGTGCATAAAAATATGGGTGACCAGCTGAAATGGCCTAAAGTTTGGCGATTCGAAGTAGAAAAGGCCGAGTGTACGGGTTAGGTCAATCCTGCCGCTTAAAACAATAGTGGCAAGCAGCATAATTGCATTAATTATGATAAGGTTTTTAACTACCGGAGGTATATTCTGAAAAGGTGATTGTCCGCTAAAGCTCATGTTATATGTTGTTTATTTAAAATTAGTAAACGCTTATTCAGCCGCTTTGTTCTTTGCTAAATGCTAGGGCTACCTAAACCGCTTGTCAAGTTCATCAATTCCCAAAATTGAAATAGTTGGCTTACCGTCGGGTGCAATATTGGGGTGTTGACAGGCAAATAGTTTGTCAACCAAGTCTTGCATTTCAATGGGTTCGAGTTGGCGGTTATAGGGTATGGCCGATGCCTTGGCCAACGATGCAGCAAGTTTTTGGTGCGCATCAAAGGCTGGGTTCGATGTGTTTTCCTTAAACGAATCGATAAAGCTGCGAATTAGCAGTTCAGGGTTAGCCTGCTTTATGTTCGATGGCAATGCGTTAACCGCTATGGTGTTTTGCCCAAGAAGGCTAATTGAAATACCAAGTGCCGATAGCCCCTCAGTTTGCTCAGAGAGCAAAGTGAAATCGCCTGCGCTTAGCTCAATGCTTTGCGGAAACAGTTCCTGTTGTGCGCTCGATGGCCCCATGGATAGCGATGTGAGGTAGTTCTCGTACAAAATCCTCTCGTGGGCTCGTTTCTGGTCAATAACCATTAACCCCGATTTTACCGAGGTAAGTATATATCGGTTTTTAACCTGAAAAAAGCGTTGTGCTGCATTGGGCACCATTGGCTCTTGCTCGGCATGGGCAAACGACGACTGAGTTACGCGTTCTGCTTGCTGGTCGAATCCTTTGCCCTGCTCTTGTTGATAAAGATCTTGCCAACCTTTTGCGGACCTGTGCCCTTGGTTAGCTTGTTGGTACGATGAGCGGCTCACATAGTCCTTGTCAAATGGATTAAAATCGGGGTTAACCTCCACCTCGGGAGGGCTAACCGGAGCGCTTTTCGGAAAGAAGGGAACATCGATAACCATCTCGGTGTCGAAATCGATGGAAGGAACAACAGCGAATTTCCCCAGCGCTTCTTTAACCGTGGCATTAAGCATTTGCCAAATCATTCGCTCATCTTCAAATTTAATTTCGGTTTTGGTTGGATGTATGTTTACGTCAATGGCACCGGGGTCAATCTCAAAAAAAATGAAGTAGGCAGGTAAGGATTCGGGAGGTAGTAACTTTTCGTATGCTTTCATTACAGCCTTGTGCAGGTAAGGGCTCTTCATGTAACGGTTATTTACAAAGAAGAACTGTTCGCCTGGGCTTTTCTTAGCGCTATCGGGTTTGCCAATAAAACCTGAAATTTTGATAACTGAGGTATTTGTGCTTAGGTCGATTAGGTGATTGCCTAGGTTTTTCCCCATGAGGTGAACAATGCGTTGCTTGATGTTACCCTGCGGAAGTATGTATACATTGGCACCATTGTGCGACAGTGAGAACGAAACAGCCGGATTTGCCAGAGCAACTCTTTGAAATTCGCTAATAATATGCTTTAGCTCGAGCGATGAGCCTTTAAGGAATTTTCGACGAGCAGGAATGTTGAAAAAGAGGTTTTTTACAGCAATCGATGTGCCTTCGGGGCAGGCAATGGCTTCGTGCTCTATCACCTCCGATCCGGAAATACGAATTGATGTTCCTAGCTGGTTTTTGGCAATTCGGGTTTTCATCTCAACCTCGGCAACAGCGGCTATTGAGGCTAAAGCCTCACCTCTAAATCCCATTGTTTGAATGGCAAACAGATCGTTGGCCTCTTTAATTTTCGATGTTGCATGTCGTTCAAAGCACAGTCTGGCATCGGTTTCGGACATGCCACACCCATTGTCAATTATTTGGATTAGCGCTTTCCCTCCATCGCGAATGGCTACCTGAATGCTTGTGCTGCCAGCATCAACAGAGTTCTCCATAAGCTCTTTAACAACTGATGCTGGCCGCTGCACAACTTCGCCTGCGGCAATTTGGTTTGCAACGGAATCGGGAAGTAGCTGTATTACATCGGGCATATTACCACTCCTCCTAATAGTAAAATAGGTAGTATGCAATTAGGCATAGTACAATTAGAATAACAAAAAGCCTAAGGCTTGCTTTGGGTTTGGCACGGCCTTTTATTTTGCCCTCGTAGTGTCGTCTAAATTGCCCTTTTATTAACGAGACTCTTGGCGTTTCATCATCGCTTAAACCCAATTCTTGCTTAAGCTGCTGTTCACGTTCTTTTATGGCCTCCTTATCGGGGTTGTAAAAAATTGGCGTGTAGCTAAACTGCTTTGGTTTTGGCGTTCTAAAAAATACTATCCCCATCTCTTTCCCTCCTATTTATGTTGATTCTATGCGGTTTATTTTACTCTGTTTGGATTGTTTTTTACAAAGGCACTCCAGCTATTGGCCTTACCGTGACTAACACTGCTGCCTTGCTGGTAAAAATGGCAAACTGCTGCGGCTAGCCCGTCGGTTGCATCAAAGGTTTTTGCATCGAAATTTTTTATTTTGAGTATGCTCTGAAGCATGGCAGCAACCTGTTCTTTCGATGCGGTACCTTGGCCCGTTATGGCCAATTTTATTTTACGTGGCGCATACTCAAAAATTGGAACCGACCTCGACAAAGCAGCTGCCATGGCCACACCCTGTGCGCGCCCAAGTTTTAGCATGCTCTGAACGTTTTTTCCGAAAAATGGTGCTTCAATGGCAACATCGTCGGGAAGATACTCATCAACAAGCTGCTGTACTCGTTCGTAAATTGCCTTTAGCTTTAGGTAATGATCGCCATATTTTTTAAGCTCGATAATTCCCAAAACCATTAGCTCAATTTCGTTTTTCCCTTTGCAACGTATCACCCCATAGCCCAACACATTGGTTCCGGGGTCTATTCCTAGTATTATCTTTTCGGGCTGATCGCTCAAAACGTGCTAATTTGCAAAATGCTAATTACTGCAAATATAGCAAAATGTAACACAAGGTTAAGTTCTTGTGTGAAGTCAAAATCTCATAAATTTTGCTAAAATAGTGTGCTACCAAGCCCCAATTTCTTGCCTTAATCCCTCTTGTTTGGGTTGAGAGAGTTTCTCGGGGGAAGCAATTTTTTTATGGGCTGATCTTCCGGTTAGGTAGCCTATTGCAGCAGCAAGGCTGGGTTCGTTTATGTCGCCAAACGAGTAGTTAATTCCATCATTTGCTTCAATATCAACAGGAATTCCATTGTAGTAATCACCTTCGGCGTTGGCGTTTAAAAAGCGGAAGCATATGGGAACAAACGCCCAGTCGAACGAAGGATGTGTGAAAGAATACATTCCAACGGGTTTTCCGTAGGTATCTTGGCCAACCAGTACAACTTCCATGTGGGGTTCAAGACCATTAATGAGCAATTCGCTAGCTGAGGCTGAGTTTTGGGTTGTGATAAAAATTACTCTGCTTAGGGTTAAGGAATTAATATCTTGTTCAATAAGAATTGAACTGTTTTCCTGCTCTTGCTTGTCGTTGTGTGCAAAGGTACCCAATACCTCACCATTTGCAATGCTACCTGCCAATAGGTTTGCAAGGTGCGATGCTGTTTGAATGCTTCCGCCACCATTGTATCTTAAATCAACAATTACCTCTGCTACATTACTTTCAATAAATTTGTCGAATGTAACATTTAGCTCCTCAATTGTTGGTCCAACAAACCCATTAAGTACAAAGTAGCCAATGTTGGCTGCTTCGTTTGTGTACACGGTATCCATTAATACAGTATTCATGGTAATCGCTTGTTTTGATGCTGTTACCAGAACCTGTTCTTGCTGTTGGTTGATTAACCTAAATGTTGCGCTGCTTCCTGAAAGTAGGGAGTTTATATTGTACGGCGAAACAATAATGTCGTTAATGGCATAAATTCGCCATCCACGTTCAACCCCAAATGGCTTTAGTGGCGAATCGTCGAAAATAAATGTTATCCAAAGGTCGTTGGTGGAGTCAAAAGCCATTCCAATTCCATAGCCAGTGTATTCTGCCTCGTTATAGTACGCTTCTAGCTCTTGTTTTGTAGTAATGTAGCTCCACTTATCCAATTCTTTATAGATTAGCTTATCCAGAAGTTCAACCGGCGATGGGTAATTCTCTGGTTTTACATCGGGCATTTTATCGTACCAAAGGTACCATTGATCCATTACCTGCATTAGCTGCTGGTTTGCAAATTCGTTTTCATTTTCATCTTTTTTACAACCAGCTAAACACGATAGTGTAGCAATTGCTATGAGAAATATTGCTTTTTTCATGGGGTACTAGTTTTTGTTTTCGATTGGTTAAGCTGTTGATACAAAATGCTTGCAACAATTATTAAAAGACCAATGATGGTTGTCCAGTAAATATTTTCGCCAACAAAGAAATGTATGAAAACTAACGATAGAAACGGAACAAGGTAAATAATGTTGCCCAATTTCGCCTTACTTTCGGCTAGGCTTAACGCCCTAAGCCACAGGTAAAATGTTATGCCCATCTCGAAACATCCAACATAAAATGCTCCGCTTAGGCCTTTTAGATTTATGTTCCAAAAGTTGGCTGTAAACTGCCCAAGCGCAAACGAGAAAATGGTTGCGAAGGCAAAGTTTATAAAAAGCCTAACTGTAGGGTCGGTGCCCTTGTCCCTAAGGTTAAGTATCCAGTACAATGCCCAAATAACCGAACTCGATAGTGCCAGACCAACTCCAAGTGGGCTTTTTAGCTCTATGCTGGCAACATTCCCCTCCGATGAGATTAGAATGACGCCAATAAAACTGGCTAAAAGGGCAAGAATTCCCTTGGCGGTAATTTTCTCGCCTAGCATTGGAACGGATAGTAGCACAAGCACTAAGGGCCAAATAAAATTTAAGGGTTGAGCAACCTGAGCGGGGAGTAGTTCATATGCTCTGAATAGAATTAGGTAGTATGCAAAAGGATTTATAAGTCCTAAGTAAACCGATGGCAGTATTTTTTTCCAGTGTATTCGTTTTAGCTCGTTCCACTTACCGGTAAGCAGAATGGTTGCAAATAAAACAATGCTAGATGATAGCGAAGCCCAAGCTAGTAGTTGAACGTAATTTAAGTGTTTAAGCGAGAATTTAAATGCCGATGCTGCAGTTCCCCAAAAAAGAATTGTTAGTGCGGCAAAAAGGTACGAGCGTTTCTTGCTATCCATGCTAAAAAAATGAGCGGATTAATTTATTGAGCAAATATAGCAAACCGCCCTTTACGCAAAATGATATTCGACATAAAGGGCGGTAATTATTTATATTGGATGCTAAATTGACTCGAAACCGCAGAACGGTTGAAGTACCTTAGGAATACTAATGCCGTTAGGTGTTTGGTTGTTCTCAAGCAGTGCGGCAAGAATTCGGGGCAGGGCTAATGAACTTCCGTTAAGCGTGTGTGCCAGCTGGTTTCGCTTTTCACCATCTTCACGGTAGCGAAGTTTTAGGCGGTTAGCCTGAAATGCTTCGAAGTTTGATACGGAGCTAACCTCGAGCCATTTTTGTTGTGCAGCCGAGTATACTTCAAAGTCGTAGGTTAGGGCAGAGGTAAAGCTCATGTCGCCACCACAAAGGCGAACAATGCGGTAGGGGAGTTCAAGCTTTTTAAGAATGCCCTCAACATGGCTAACCATTTCCTCAAGACTTTCGTACGATTTTTCAGGGTGCTGAACTTGAACTATTTCAACCTTATCGAATTGGTGTAGCCTGTTCAGGCCACGAACATCTTTACCATACGACCCAGCCTCGCGACGAAAACAGGGGGTGTATGCGGTGAGCTTTATGGGAAAGTCCGATGCGTTTAGAATTACATCTCTGAAAATATTAGTAACAGGAACTTCGGCAGTTGGTATAAGGTAAAAATTATCAATTTGAGCGTGATACATTTGCCCATCCTTATCGGGTAGCTGCCCCGTTCCGTATGCCGAATCTTCGTTAACCAAAAGTGGTGGCATAAACTCTTGGTAGCCTGCACTTATGTTTTCATCTAAAAAAAAGTTGATAAGAGCACGTTGTAGTTTTGCTCCTTTGCCTTTGTATACAGGAAAGCCGCTTCCCGTAATTTTTACGCCAAGTTCAAAGTCAATAATGTCAAACTCTTTGGCAAGTTCCCAGTGCGGTTTAGCATCTTTTGCTAGCTCGGGAATTGCTCCTCCTGAGCGAACCTCTTGGTTGTCCTCGGCTGTTTTGCCATTAGGAACGGAACTGTGTGGAAGATTTGGGATCTTTATAAGCGTAGAGTTTAGCTCAGCTTCAACCTCAGCCATATTTTGGCTCAACGTTTTCGAATCCTCCTTAAGGCTTGCAACTTTTTCTTTTGCTGTAGTTGCTTCGTCGGTTTTTCCTTGCTTAAAGAGCAACCCAATTTCTTTTGATATGGCATTTTGCTCAGCTAGCAATGCATCGAGCCTGCCTTGCATTGTTTTTCTCTGGTTATCGAGTTCGATAACCCTTTCGATTAGCACATTAGCATCGAAGTTTTTTGCCTTAAGGCGAGAAATAACATCGATCTTGTTTTCGTGAATTTGTTTAAGCGTGAGCATGGTTATGGTTGTTAGTAAAGAAAAATCCCCTGAACTTACACAATTCAGGTAAGCTGCAGGAGATTCTTAAAAAAACTTTTGTCCTTATGAGAAAAAACTAACTTTCTGCAGGAATAACTGAAACGTACGATTTGTTCTCAGCTTTTTTGCGGAACGATACAGTTCCATCTATAAGTGCAAACAATGTGTGATCTTTACCCATTCCTACGTTCTGACCTGGGTTATGCTTGGTTCCCCTTTGGCGAACGATAATGTTACCAGCCTTACAGGCTTGACCGCCAAAAAGTTTAACGCCTAAGCGTTTGCTTTCCGATTCGCGTCCGTTGTTGGAACTACCTGCCCCTTTCTTATGTGCCATTTTTTAAAACTTTTATGCGTTTATGCTACAATTTCGCCAATTTGAATTTGTGTGAATTGCTGCCTATGGCCTCTTTTCACCTTATAGCCTTTACGTCTCTTTTTCTTGAAAATAATTACCTTGTCACCCTTAACATGATCGAGAACTTTAGCGCTAACTTTAGCGTTCTCAACTGTTGGGGCTCCTAAGGTTACTTTTCCATCATTGTCAACAAGTAAAACCTTGTCGAAACTCATTTCGGTGCCTTCCTCAGCCTCAAGGCGATGAACAAAGATCTTCTGATCTTTCTGCACCTTAAATTGCTGTCCTGCAATATCTACAATAGCGTACATTATATTAAAGTATTATAGTGTTCAACACTTTTTGGGCTTGCAAAAGTAGGAAAGATAATTTGAATAACAAAAATTTATATAATTATTTTTCTGCTTTTAATGGATATGGTAAACGCTTTACTCATTACCGAAGATTCTCTACTGATTGGCTAATTCCCAAATCCCTAAAAGAAGCATTTGCGATGCATCTTCCATAATTTCGGGGGTAATTGTTAGCTCGGGCTTATCTTTCGGATGATGATAGTTAACAGGCTTAAGCCTGTTTGTAGTGCCGAGACTAACGGCTTTGTAGCCTGCTTTGAGGAATACCGCTGCGTCGCTTCTGGGGCGTGTTCGTGGTATCCGTGAGGGCGAAGATGAATAATTGCGGTGAGTGAAATGACTGTTCGCTTTCATGAAATATTCATTAATCTCAGGGTAGCTTTCAGCGCCCCAAACAGCCAGGCCGGTTCCATTGCCAACCATGTCGAGGTTGATGAAGCAAACTATTTTCTCTTTTGGAAAGGTGGGGTTTTTAACGTAGTAGTTACTGCCTATTAATCCGCACTCTTCTGCACCTATAAATATGAAGGCTACCGATCGCTTTGGTTTAGTTTCGAGTTGCGCAAGGGCTCTTGCAACTTCTAGGATATTGGCAACACCTGTTGCATTATCGAGTGCACCAGGAAGATGAACGCCTGGATTGCCTTGCCCATCGAGATGAGCCCCAACGAGAATAACTTCGTCTTTTAGCATGGGGTCACTCCCTTCAATATATCCAATAACATTGGATGTTGTGTTGTTTGGGAAATGCTTTGTTTTGGCAACTATTCGCGCCTGTTTGTTTAGGCTAAACGATTTTGGCTTTAGTGTTTCTTTTATTGATTTGGTAATCGTTTCAAGGTCTACCCCAGTGTTGTAGAAGAAATCGTTAACAGTGTTTAGTCCAATATGCGCATAAACCATTTTGGGTTGAAACGGTACGCTCGGGTTTGCTATTGTGCCTATGTATAGCACTCCGGCTGCTCCTTTTTCTTTTGCTGTTTTAAACTTTTTTTGATGTAGGCTGTGAGGCACCCATTTTTCAACCTCGGGATGATCTCTGTTAATGGGCGTTTCCGAGGCAAACATAACAATCTTTCCGTTCACATCAATTCCATCGTAATCGTTGTAGCCTAGTTCGGGAGCGCTAATACCATAGCCAACGTATACCACTTCGCCAAGTATGTTTCCCGAATCGGAATTGCTTCCGGGAAAAAATTCATCGGGTATGGCATAAGGTTTTACAAGAGTATCACCATTTTCTATCATAACAAGTTCAACCACTCCCGGAGTAAAAACATGAGTGTATGGTTGCGGGAATTTCTGGAAGTAGGTACTGTTATCGCCAGCGGGCTTTAAGCCCCATTGCTTAAGATTGTTCGCAACCCAGTTTGCAATGCTATCGTAACCCGGCGAACCAGCCCCACGGCCTTCATATTTTGGGAGGCACATCTCTTCTACATGCTTCATTAGCTCATGGCTCGAAATGGTGTGAGCAGCATCAATAACTTCGGCAGGATAGTTTTGCCCTATTGCAGCAATGGCTGCAGCAATTAACGAAAGGGAAAGGATAAACTTTCTCATGTGTGGTTTTTCTTTTTGATGGATATGCGAAGAACTGGTTTAAAAGGTATGCGTTTATACTTTTTGGTAAGGTAGTAGTTTTTAAAAATATGATACTTTTGTTTAATTAACGTTTGCTTGTTTGCTTAGACTGTTTGATATGAATATACTAGAAAAACACTTTAATCCTTTTAGGGAGAATACCATTGGAAACGATACTGTTTTTAATACGCCATATGGCAAGCAGAAAATGATATATGCCGATTGGGTGGCAAGCGGTCGTTTATACAAACCCATTGAAGATCGTATAGCAAATGTTTTTGGCCCGTTTGTAGGGAATACGCATACCGAAACCAGCGAAACGGGTACCCTAATGACCAAGGCTTACCATTATGCTCATCAGTTAATTAAACAGCATGTAAATGCTGGCCCAAGCGATGTTATTATTACTGCTGGGTCGGGTATGACTACGGTAATAAACAAAATGCTTCGAATAATGGGGCTTAAGAACTGTGGTATGGTGCAAAAGTCCGATTGTATTCAAAAGTCCGACAGGCCAGTAGTTTTTATAACCCATATGGAGCACCATTCAAACCATACTAGCTGGTTTGAGGCTAATGTTGATGTTGTTGTGCTAAAGCCAAATGATGAGCTTTTAGTTGATTTAAACGAGCTGCGCACTCAGCTTGAAAAGTATAAGGATAGAAGTTTTAAGATTGGTTCGTTTACAGCATGCTCAAATGTTACTGGCATTGAAACTCCATATCACGATATGGCCAGGATTATGCATGAGTATGGCGGAATTGCTTTTGTCGATTTTGCTGCCTCTGCACCATATGTTGATATTGATATGCATCCGGCTGACGACGAAATGAAGAAGTTGGATGCCATTTTTTTTAGTCCGCATAAATTTCTCGGAGGACCAGGTAGCTCGGGTGTGCTTATTTTCGATCGTAGCTTATACAACAGCAAAATACCCGACAACCCAGGAGGCGGAACTGTTGATTGGACAAACCCATGGGGAGAATACAAGTATATTGACGATATTGAAGTTCGTGAGGATGGAGGTACCCCTGGCTTTTTGCAAGCAGTTAAAACAGCGTTGGCCATTGAGGTGAAAAATCGGATGCGAACCGATTTAATTCGTAAGCGTGAACACGAACTTGTGAAAAAAGCTTTTGCTGAACTTCGAAAAGTTGAAGGGGTAAAGATTTTGGCCGATAACGTTGAGGATCGTCTTGGCGTTTTATCGTTTTACATTGAGGGAGTTCACTTTAATCTGGTTGTGAAGCTGCTCAACGATAGATTTGGCATTCAGGTACGCGGAGGTTGTGCCTGTGCAGGTACTTACGGCCATTTCTTGCTTAACGTTAGCTACGAGAAATCAAAAGAGATTACAGATCTTATAAACCATGGCGATCTCTCGCAGAAACCAGGTTGGATTAGGGCTTCGTTGCATCCTACGATGACCGATGAGGAGTTGGACATACTTTTAGAGGGAATTAGTGCAATTGCCAAAAACCATAAAGAGTGGGCTAAGGATTATGTGTACAACAAGCACACAAATGAGTTTAGGCATAAAAACGAGACTGAGGATAAAGTTGTAAATGTGATTCCTTGGTTTATTCTAGACTAAGGCTTTTTGTTGTTACCCTTTGCCTTGCTCCAAGTTCTAAGCTGGCACATGCAGCCCCCTGTCATTGTTTCGTCTTTATCAATAACTATCGGAAGGCCATCGCGCTCCCAGTCGTGAATGCCACCTGCAAGATTCGCTACATTTGTGTATCCTTTTGATTGGAGAAATTCAACCACTTCTTTGCTGTGTATGCCAACTGCATCGGCAACTATAACTGGCCTGTTCGTTGGTAGATGGTGATAGTAGCTCTCAATTTCATCGTTGTGGCAATAAAGCAGCTCGGAGACATCAAAACGTTTGGCATTGAAAAGGAGTTCGAGACGTAAATCGAGTAGAATGGCACCTTTTTGGCAAAGTTCGTTCGCTTCGCGGGGAGAGATGTGAAGAATGTTTTTAAGGGTAAAACCGTAACCGCTAAAAAAATCAGAGTTCATAATACATTTATTTTGCACAATTTACACAAAAAAGGCTTTGAGGCATTAATGCCAATCGGCCAAGGGGGATATCTCCACCACATCGTCGGCAAATGCCAAACTCATCGGTATCAACCTTGCTCAATGCGAATTGTAATTTGTTTAGCTTGTCTTGAGCCTGTCTCAGTCCAGCCTCAGCAACACTTCGGTTGTTTATTGCATCCATGCGCGAAACACGCCCAATTGCAGAATCGGGAGGTTCGGGGATTACCATTTGGCTGTAGTCGGCAACAGTTTTTTCTGTCTTAACAATTTCCTCAGCAATTAGCTTCTCAAACTCTTTTCGTCTTTGTGTGTTCATTGTAAAGATTAGGTATTCATTGCCTTCTTAACCCAGCCAATAACTGTAGCCTTGGTTGGCATTTTCCCTTGCACCTTCACTTCGCCATCAATTGAGAGCGCCGGGCTAAGCCATACACCATAATCACTGAAGTGATTTACGTTGGTTATCTTTTCAATTTTGGCATTAGCGCCAAGTTCAGCAACCACCTCGTGGCACATTGCTTCTAGCCTAAGGCAATTAGTACAACCAGGGCCAAGAACTGTTATTTTCATTGGAGAATTTGATGATTAGCTATAGAATTGGTAGTCATTTGTCATTTAAAAAATCTAGCATCCGCAGCTACAACCTCCGCATCCCGTAGCGCTTCCGCATCCATCTTCATCGTGTAAAATATCATCGCGAAGCACAATCGATAGACCTTCCCTGTTACATTGCAAAATGCCCCCATCGAGGTTTGTGATGTTAGTGTACCCTTGGTAGTTAAGCATATTTACAATTTTTACGCTGCGTTCGCCGTTGTTGCAGGCAATAATCAGGGGGCGATCTTTTGGAAGTTCCTCAAAACGATCGGCAATAACCGACATGGGCAAATTTATACATTCAACATCGCTGTCGAAATGCATGATGTCTAACTCTACGGGTTCTCGTACATCTACAAGTAGCGCACTTTCATTAGCCAAAGCGTTAGCTGCAGCCATTGGTTCGATATGCGTTACCCCTTGTAGGGTAAATGTTTGCTGTTTGGGTTTTTCAGATGTTTTCATGTTATGTTGATGTTTTTTGCAAAGATACTAATTAGTATTTGTCCATTTGGCAAGTAGAGCAGTAGTGTGGTATTACTATGCATAAATTACAGGTAAAATAAGGGGAACAGAAATAGCTGATTTTAATCATTGCCTATTCGCGAAGCGTAGCTGAAATCCTAAGTGGTTTTAGAATCAGATCTAGTGCATCAACTATGCTTGTACAAACAATATCAGCGTTTGTTATTGCTTGTAGCGCAGCCCCTTCAGTCTGAATTATAGCAATGCCTAGCGAAGCGGTTTTTAGCATTTGCCCATCGTTAGCTCCGTTGCCAATGGCTATTACAGTTTTTTGGTTTAGACTTTTAACAAATTCTGCCTTCTGCTTGGCTTGCTCTTTCCCGCCAATTATTTTTAAGTGAATGCTTGTGTTGGCAAAATAGCGGCTAACTGTACCAAAGGTATCCGCAGTAATAACATGTATGGTTAACCTTTGAGCGAGCTTTGCCAGAAGAGCTGAAACCCCCTCAATAGGAGTACCATCAATTGCAAGCGTACCGTTATAGTCGAGCACCAAATGTTCATAATTATATGCTGCCTTGTTCGGAATATCAATGCTAATCATGTTGTTGTTTTTTAGTTAGATAGATCCAAATATCATCCCGCTTATGGTTGCCATAATAACAACTAGTACAAGGTAAACCAAAGTTTTTTGTGTACCCATAACGCCTCTAATAACCAATAAGTTTGGTAACGAGAGCGACGGCCCAGCCAAAAGTAGAGCCAAAGCAGGGCCCTTGCCCATTCCCGATGCAATAAGTCCTTGTACAATTGGCACCTCGGTTAGCGTGGCAAAGTACATAAACGCACCAATAATTGATGCAAAGAAGTTTGCGAAAATGGAGTTGCCACCAACAAGGCTCGATATCCAATGGCTTGGTATAATACCAGGGATGTTGGTCTCGTCGTGTGTTGAGCCCAAAAGGAATCCGGCTACAATAACACCCAATGCCAGCAATGGCATAATTTGCTTTGCAAAATCCCAGCTGGCTAGTGTCCATTCGCGATTCTCGTCATCCCTTTTTAGCGTGATGATGCTAAGCCCAGTAATGGCTACAAGCATTGGAACAAGCGGCGCTAACTTTCCGCCAATGTAGGTTGATGCAAGTACACCCGATACGCCTGTGGCAATTGCAGCGGAGATTACCCACCACCACTTAATCTTTAAAATCTTTATAAGCGAGTAAACCAAACCTAGGCCAAAAATGCTGGTGATGTACCACTTGTTGCTCCATATAAAGAACCAGGCTCCGCTAGTTTCGCTGGCTGAGGGTTTGCCCCAGTTGGCAAAAACCAGGATAAGAACTAGAATAAAGAAGTGAAAGGATGTTTGCCACATGGGGCGGCTTTCGGGTGGCATCTGGATGTTCATCTGCTCCTCCCTCTTTGCCTTCTCCTCTTTACGGTATATTATCGACATTACGCTACCAATTACAATAGCAAATACTACTGCACCAATAATACGCGCAACGCCCATCTCGAAACCCAAAATACGTGCAGTAAGAATAATTGCCAAAATATTTATGGCTGGGCCAGAGTATAGGAAAGCCACAGCAGGGCCTAAGCCAGCGCCACGCTTATGGATACTCGAGAAAAGTGGTAAAATTGTACAGCTGCAAACAGCCAGAATGGTTCCCGATACCGATGCCACGGTGTAGGCAACCCATTTCTTGGCGTTGGCACCAAAATACTTAAGTACCGCACCCTGACTTACAAAAACTGATATTACACCAGCAATAAAGAATGCTGGCAGCAGGCACAGCACCACGTGTTCCTGGGCGTACCACTTGGCAAGGTCGAGCGTAGCATCCACCGCTGTGCGGAAGTTTGCGCTATCAACAGGCATGAAGAATGCCAGCGCAAAGAAAAATACAATCCAGAAAAGTATTTTAAACTCTTTTTTAATTTCCATATGAAAGTTTGTTAAAACTGTTTTATTGTTCTCGCCAAGTCGCCAAGAGCGCAAGGTTATAATTATAAGATTATTGTAGTTTATAAGTAATTGCGCCTTTGCGCGAAGTGTCCTAAAAGAAAGCAACAATTGTATAGTAAACCCCAACCCCAATAAACAGCACGGCAACTACCCGGCGGAACCAAAGTTCAAAGGTTTTTATCTTGTTGTAAACAGCGCCAACGCTTGAAACGCTAAAGGCCAAAATCCACGAGAAGATAATTACAGGTAATCCGGTTGCTATGGCAAAAATAAAAGGCAAGAAGTAACCAGTAGCCGACGAAACCGACAGCGGAATTAGCCCTCCAAAGTAAAGCACTCCGCTATATGGGCAAAATGCCAATGCAAAAACAACACCTAGCAACAACGCTCCCCAATGGTTTCCACCACTAGCTTTTGCCTCGGCTTTTGCCGAGAGTTTGTTTGTGCCCTTTGTTTTGATCTTTATGAAATCGAGCATAAACAGCCCAATAACAATAAGCAGTGGCCCAATAAACATCTCGCCATAGGTGCTTACCGCTTTTTGTATTTTAAAGATACTTGAACCCTGCCGTAGGATAACAATCAGAATTACTCCAAGTACCGAATAGGTAATGGCGCGCCCAAGGGTATATATTATGCCATTGATAAAAACCTTTCGCCTATCCTGCATATCCTTACCAATAAACCCAATGGCCGAAATGTTAGTGGCCAAGGGGCAGGGGCTAATGGCGGTCATTAACCCCAGCGCAAAGGCTGTTAGTATTGGGAGTTGAGAGCTGTTGATAAGGTTTTGCAAAAACTCCATTGGCTACAAATGCTTTTTTACTTCGGCAACAATAGTTTCTTTTAATACTTCAGGGTTTCTTAGTGCATTGGCAAACGCATCGCTTGTTAGGTTTTTTTGCGTATCGCCCGATACAATAATCAGGCTGCTGCCAGCTACCTCATACTTATTGGCAATAGCTTCGTTGGTGTTTTCAGTAAAATCGAGTTCAACAAATTTTACATCGGCATTCTCTGCAAAATTCTCTGCAATTGTTTGTGCTGCCACATCTTGAATTGCCAAACAGGTTTTGCAGCGCTGCTTGCTGTGAAAGTAGTAAACCATCACCTTTGCTGTTTCGGCAACCTCAACCTTTGCGGTTTCTGTAGGTTTTTTTTCGGTTGAGCCTCCGCAGCTCATCATAATCATTGCCATTGATGCAACAGATAGGAATAATGCAATTCTTTTCATAGTTTAGATTTTTGTTTGGTTAATCACTTTCGTTATTGCTGGTTACTTGTGATGATTTCCTTTAACTCGCTAATGCTGGGTACCTTGCCCGAAAAGATAACCTTCTCGTTAATTACCAGCGCAGGGGTGCGCATTACGCCGTAGTTCATAATCTGGACAATATCTTCCACTTTTGTTACATTGGCTTCAACGCCAAGTTCGCTAACCGCATTTCGAGTGGCTTGTTCAAGCGTTTTACACTTTGGGCAGCCAGGCCCGAGTACTTTGATTTCCATGATTTTTGTTTTAATTAATTAGTTGTGTTTCTTTGAACACCGAACACCGAACATCGAATAATGAAGTTCTGGTTTGGATTGGTCATTGTCCTTTTGTGCATTGGCCATTCGTTTCCCAAA
>NPID01000269.1_pt1 | contig 72881 bp, 67 predicted proteins | sample 8637491 | NCBI WGS metagenome assembly NPID01 (sample SAMN07420843, study PRJNA396082) | bioreactor metagenome | isolation source: sample BA6 brine-fed electro-methanogenic bioreactor BA | place: Japan: Kochi | collected 2016-06-14 | reverse complement strand
TGGTTGCTATGTCAACCGTTTTTCGCCACTTTTTTTCGACTTCAGCAAATTTTCAAATAGCACGAAACTCTAAACTTCAGACTTTTCACTTCCAGGAGAAAAAAACATGAGCAAACAGCCGTTGGTCGGTATTCTGATGGGCAGCGACAACGACTATGAAATCATGGCGGAAACGGGCAAGGCCCTCAAGGAGCTGGGAATCCCCTTCGAGATGAAGGTGTCCAGCGCTCACCGCACCCCCGAGCGCACCGCCGCCTATGTGCGGGCAGCCCGCGAGAACGGTCTCAAGGTCCTGATCGCCGGTGCCGGTGCGGCCGCGCATCTTGCCGGTGTGGTCGCGGCGGAAACCACTCTGCCGGTCATTGCGGTGCCGATCGACGCGACCTCCCTGCGCGGTCTCGACGCGCTGCTGGCCATGGTGCAGATGCCGGCCGGCATTCCCGTCGCCACCATGGCGATCGGCAAGGCGGGGGCACGCAACGCCGGTATTTTTGCTGCACAGATTCTGTCTGTGGAAAATGCCGCCGTGGCAAAAGCCCTGCAGGAGCAGCGCTCCAAAATGGCTGCCGGAGTGGAAGCCAAATCCGACGCTCTTCAGGAGAGGTTAAAGATAGACGGTTTTACCAATTGAATGTGGCACCTTCTTGATTTTTCTTGACCGTTCAGGTAGGTTACGGGCGACAGCAACTTAACGCTTGACAATCGAATATCTTCAAGGTTAAGATTTTGCTAATAAATTGTCCGGAGGTGCCGAATGAAAAATTTGATTATCGGGCTGGTTGCCGTTGCAATTATGTCCCTGACGGGTGCAGCGACCTCACTTTTCGCCGGCGAAGTGTCACAGGGGGACGCAGAAGCGGCCTTGTCGGCGCCTGAACAGATCATCTTCGAAGGGCGTTTGGGCAAGGTTCCTTTTGATCATACGCAGCATATCGAGTGGGTGAATAATTGCGATCTTTGTCACCATATCGGCGGCTACCAGAGTTGCGAAGACTGCCATGACGGCACTGATCCCGGTATCCCGCGCAAAAACAACGCGCTGCATATGCAGTGCAAAGGCTGCCACAAGCAGGAAGGGCTCGACACCGGCTGTAAAACCTGTCATGTCAAATAGATTGCATTAAGTCCCAGGATTCAAATCTCGAACGCCCGGTCGCGCACCGGGCGTTTTCATTTTCTGTCTCAGCCTCATATCCGTTCTCTCCCCGGCACATATCTTGTATTGACTTTTTCTCGTATAAAATATTTAATATCTAGAAGATGAAAAAGCATTCATTGTTGTGCGTTTTTCTGGATTGCGCGCACGACCCAAAAAGGCCTGGTAGCGCATGAAGCGGCAGTTGTTCTTCAATCTGTTTGTGTTTCTCCTTTTCGGAACAGCCTCCGGTGTTTTGGCGGGCGACGATTGCCTTTCCGCCGGTTGCCATAGCGACCCTGTGGAAGGTGGGTCGGTTGTGCATCCACCGGCGGCGGGCGGCAACTGCCGGTTCTGTCATGAACCCTACGGTCCCGACGGTCATGGAGAACTGACCGGGGAGGAAAATAGTCTCTGCCTCCAGTGTCATCGCTCAAGACTACAGGGCGGGGATACAGTGCATCCTGTGATTGAGGCAGGCTGCACGTCCTGCCATGATCCCCACGCCAGCGATCATCCCGATCTGCTGCCCACCGATGCGCGCAGCCTGTGCCGCCTCTGCCACGCTGACCCCGCAGACGCCGGTGAAGTCGTACATCCGCCGGTGGCGTCCGGCAACTGCTCTCTTTGTCATCGGTCGCACAGCGGTTACGGTGATGCCCTGCTGATCGCGCCGGGGGGCGAGTTGTGCAACCGCTGTCATCGCGGCAAAACCAAAGGACGCGCTTTTCTGCATACGCCGGTGGCGGACAATGACTGCACCGCCTGCCACGCGCCTCACGCAGCGCCTCAGGATAATCTCCTGCCGGAAGAGGGCGCGCGACTCTGTGAACTCTGTCACTCCAGCAAGCGTGATGCCGCGCATGTCCATACGCCGGTGGCGGAAGATTGCGGCGCCTGCCACGATGTACATGGCGGCCCGGCCAGGTACCAGTTGCCTGCGGCAGGAAACCAGTTGTGCTATGAATGCCACACGGACAAAAAGCCTTTGGAAGATATGAACTATGTTCACCCTGTCGTCAGCCAGGGTTGCACCGAGTGCCATGACCCGCATGGCGGACGCAGTGTCGCCATGCTGCCCGCAGAGGGGAGTGCCCTGTGCGTTGATTGCCACACAGCGGTGGGTGCCCAGGTAACCGACCCCGCCACGACTCATGCCGCCATCACCGACGGAGGTTGTGCCGCCTGCCACGATCCCCATGGCACAGGCAGTTACAAGATGCTGCACCTTCCGGAGGAGCGTTTCTGCGTTAGCTGTCACGACCAGATCGGCGCCAATGTCGCCTACGGTCATGGTCCGGTGGAAGCCGGCGAGTGCTGGGTCTGCCATGACCCCCACGCCTCGCCCTATCCCCCACTGCTCAACAGCTATTATCCGGAAGAATTCTATACCGGTTTCGAGCTGGGCAATTATGACCTGTGTTTTGCCTGTCACACCACCGAAGCCTTTATCTATGACCGGACCGCCGAGTTGACCGGCTTTCGCAACGGTGACGCCAATCTGCATTACCTGCATGTCAACCGCCCGGATAAAAGCCGCGTGTGCAAAAGCTGTCACGGCGTGCACGGTGCGGATCAACCGAAACTGATCCAGAGTCGCATCCCCGGCTTCGGCGCCTGGGAGATCCCGATCCGTTTCACGCAGCACGACACGGGTGCCACCTGCGTAGTCGGCTGCCACAAGCCCAAAACCTATGACCGGATCAAACCGGTACGGTATGAGTAATCGTGATGACCCTATTAGCGAAGTGTCGAATTTTTGTTTCTCCCCTGGGGCTGGCGGCCATTATTTTGACAGTCGGGCTGTTGAGTGGCTGCGCCAGGCCCGTGCAGGAGGCAGAGCGCTTTTTCTGGCCGCCCGGTGCCCGACAGGCCAAGATCGAATATATCGCCTTCTACGAGAAAGCCGCTGATGCCCGGCGGGGCGAAGATACCCGGGTGCGCGACGCCATACTGGGCAAGGACAAGCCGCGCCCGCTGTTTGACAAGCCGGTGGATGTGGCAAGCGCGGCCGACGGGCGTTTCTATGTGACCGATGCCGGACTGCCCGGCGTGCACGTCATTGATTCTGAAGCCGGCGAGACCGACCTGCTGCGCGATGAAAAGGGCAACCCCTTTGAATTCAAGATGCCGCACGGAGTGGCGGTCGACGGCTGGGGGCGCGTTTATGTCGGGGATCTCATTGAGCGCCAGATTTTTGTGTTCGATGCCGATCATAATTTGATGACGGTGCTGGGCACTGGAAGGCTTGAATCTCCTGCTGGAATCGCAGTGAGTCGGGATGGCGACCGGATTTATGTGGCGGATACCAAAAACCACGATATTGCAGTTTTCGACAGTCGTGGCCGTTTATTGGCGCGATGGGGGAAGCGGGGCTCCGAGTCTGGAGAATTTAATTATCCGCTGGATGTTGACCTGAGCCCGGATGACCGTCTTTACGTGGTGGATTCTCTCAACGCCCGCATACAGGTGCTTGCGCCCGATGGCTCTTTCGTCCGCTCATTCGGCGAACGAGGCACCGCCCTGGGTTCGTTCCAGGTTCCCAAGGCAGTAGGAATCGATGCCTCGGGGCATGTTTATGTCACCGATGCCCGAACGCACCGTTTTGTCATTTTCGATCTGGAAGGGCGCTACCTTCTGACCATCGGTGCCAAGCAGTCTGCCGCAGGTGGTGTGCATCCCGGCGGATTCCTGCTGCCCGGCGGCATCGACGCCGACGCTCAGGATCAGATTTTTGTTGTCGACGGTCTCAACCGCATGGTGCATCAGTTTCAGTATCTCAATGACGCGTATTTGAAAGAAAATCCGATTGAAGAGGGGCAGGCGGTGGTGCCTGAGGAATGAACGAGGTTGGAAAGAATCTGCCTTTCTGCAGCAGCTAAAAACTCCCTCCCCCAGGGGGGAGGGTTGGGGTGGGGGAGCCTTTACGAACCCCTCATAAAAAACAGGCACGGAAAACGCATGAAAAGATTATCAATCGCTTATATTGTCGTCACCTGGGTCATTTTGACCCTGCTGGACGCCGCAACCCCGGCGGCAGCGCTGGAGATCGTCTACCCGGCGGACAAGACCTATGTGACGCGCTCCAACTACCTCATCATCAAGACCGGCGATACCGAGATCACCGGCATTACAGTTTCGGTCAACAACGAACAAAGCGATTTCATCGACATCAGCGCCGATGTCTACCGCGAAACCTTCGACGACATCGTTATCCTGCTCCCCCGGTGGGATGCGGGGCGCAATCAGGTGGTGGTGGCTGGATTCAAAGGGGAGGGCGGTTCGCGCCGCGCAGCCCGTGAAATCGCCAATATCTACTATCTGGAGGACCTTTCCTCCTATCCTCCGCAGGATTACGAACCTTACATTATGCACAGCGCGGAGCGCGAGGCCTTGTGCGCCCCCTGTCATGATATGAACCCCGGCGCTGCGCGGCTTTCAGCGGATACGCAGGAGGAGAATGCCTGCGGCTCCTGCCACAAGCGTATGCTGGATAAGGAGTCGGTGCATGGACCGGCCGCGGTGTGGGCCTGCGGCACCTGCCATGATCCGGACAGTGTGCCCAACAAGTACCGCCTCAAGGCCGAGGAGGCCGAGCTGTGCAACTCCTGTCACGTAAACAAGATGGAGGAGTTCAATTCGCGCTACTTCGCCCACGGGCCGGTAGGGGCAGGGTTGTGTACCGTCTGCCACGATCCTCATGCCTCTGATCAGGTCAGTTTTCTGCATGGGCGTCCCAATGCGGTGTGTCTCGCCTGCCATGAAGGTCTCGACAAGGGAACTCATGTGGTGCGGGGCGTTGGCGGCAAGGCCCATCCCCTGGAAGGGCCACGCAACCCGCTGAATGAGAGTAAGACATTTTCCTGTGTGAGCTGTCATGACCCCCATGGGGGGGAGGCGCAGTTTTTGTTTATAAGAGGGGCAAAAAGTACTTTTGCGCTGTGTCAGGAATGTCATCAGAAGTAATCACCCCGAAAGATGTCGGAGATTTGATTATGGGCTGCTTTTCAGTTGTCAAAGTTCGAATTGCAATAATTATGATGATCCTTTTTTTTGTCCTGCTGGCCGGTTGTGCCGGGAAAGCGGAGCGCCCCCGTATTCTTTGGCCGCCACCTCCAAGTGTGTCCAAACTGGAATGGATCGGGGTTTATTCCTCAGAACGTGATTTTCCGAAAACAGATTCTGAAAAGAGATTTCAAGCCCTCCTGGGTGATAACTCTCTTTATCAATTCATCACGCCCTTCGGTATCGCAGCCGATGGAAATGGAAGAGTCTTTATATCAGACATTCATCTGAAAAATGTTCGGATTTTTGATTTCGAAACTCGAACTGTTCAAAATCTAACCAGCAATTCCTTTTTTCAGTTACCCCTCGGTATGGATATGGACAGAGATGAGCGCCTTTATGTCGCCGATGGCACGAGAAAAATTATTCTCGTTTTCGACAACAACCTGAACATGGTTGATTCATTGGGTAATGCTGGTTTTTGGGAAAAGCCGGCTTTCATTGCTGTCAATGAGAATTTGGGGCGCATTTATGTCACTGATGGACTTGGGTGCAAGATTGTCGTGTTGAATATGAAAGGGGAACACCTTTTCAGTTTTGGAAACCGAGGCAGTGGTGAAGGTGAGTTCAATGCTCCTCAGGGCCTGGCATTCAATAATAAGAATGAGCTTTTTGTTGCTGATATGCTTAACGCGCGTATTCAGGTTTTTGATGCTGAAGGTAATTATTTGAGAGGGTTTGGAAAGAGGGGTGACCGGGTTTGGCAGATGGAAAATCCCAAAGATCTGGCTTTTGACGGCATGGGGAATATGTATCTGACCGATAGCCGTCGTGGCTCCTTTCGCATTTTCGATTCTTTAGGCACGCTTCTTCTTGATACAGGATCTACGGGGCGCACAGCGCACCCCCTTGGGTTTTCCAATCCGGCATCGATTTATGTGGATAAGAATGATCGCATCTATATTGTCGATATGCTTAACAAGCGTTTTGCCATTTGGCAGTATCTTTCTGAAGAATACTTGGAGAAGCGCCCTGTTACGGAAGAGGATATTGAGCAGATATATGAATTTCGCAGAAGGGAAAAGTAGTTTTAGTCGGTGAAATAACACCCTCCCCAGCCAAAAGGCTGTTACTTGTACAGAGGTTTTTGTTCTGCTTTAGGGGGGGGTTGGTTGTTTTAAATGAAAAAAGCTTGGTGTTTTTTTTGCATTCAGAAAAGTAATGGACGTTTATTAACGATTCCGGTTGTGCCTTATGCATATCTCGGAATATTTTTCCAACCCGATGAGGAGCCAACGCAATGAAAATGATTGGCCTGTTTTTGGTGGCACTGCTACTTGCATCTACCCCCGTGTCAGCAGCGATCACTGGCACTGCTCATGATTTGAGCTCAACTGGTACCAATGCTTTTAAAGGGAGCAGTGACGAGATCTGTGTCTATTGTCATACGCCCCATGGCGCTGGAGCGGCGGGTTTCGCTCCTCTGTGGAACCGAACTACGGCCAATGCCACAGCCGTTTATTCGGGCGTCGATATCCAGGCTACTTACGATTTGGCTTCGGTTAATCAAACCGATGCGCCTCTTTGTTTGTCGTGTCATGATGGTGCTAGTCTGGCTTCCAATCTTACCAACCCGCCTAACGTTGGCGGCCAGCCCACCTTCAGCGGTGGAGAGATTACCGGCATGGCTAATCTTGGAACTGACCTGACCAATGATCATCCTATCGGTTTTGACTATTCTGCGATAAATGCGCTTGATGCTGAAATTGATACTTTAGTTAATGCAACAGGTAAAGGAGTGCAATTTTTTAACGGCGGCACGGATATGTGGTGTTCTTCTTGTCATGACGTGCATGACGACACCGAAGGAGCATTCCTCATTACGACCAATAGCGGATCGGACCTCTGCCTTGCCTGTCATATCAAGTAAAGTGTTCCTGTGAAAAGGCGGGGCACAGCTCCGCCTTTTTTGTGCCTGAATAAGTCCTGAAATTGGAATTGGCAAAAGATTGAAATCCCTAGGTTGTTTTGCAGACAGGATTCGGATTTTGCGGTGAAAAAAAGGAAGTTGGATAATACTTCATGCCGGGAAGAGCCCTAATCATCACCTTGGTCTGCCTTTTTGCCACTGCGAGAATAGCTGCGGCGTCTATTGGCAATGTTGATGGTGCCATCGAGTGGCGATACGGTGAGCACCAGGCACAAGAGGCGGGGGACAGGGTTCTTGACGGGAAATACTTTTCACAGCAATACAGCCTTTTTTACTCCAAAAGCGATTTGTTGATGTCCGGTAAACTCGGCCAGTACAATGTTGGGCTTGGGTATGAATGGAACGTATTGGACAGTGAGATCCACAGTCGCCAAGGCAGTATTCCCGATCAGGATGTAAATATCTCAACAGGCAAGGTTCTTTTTGAAGGAGATATTACCATCGCACCAGGAGGGATTCCGTTTCAGCTTAATGCCTACTCTTACGATCTGCGCCAAACCTCATTCTCTGAATCAAGGGTATCTGGACTGTTCGATACTTTGGAGACTGATTCCTTTTCGGCTCCAGGGCTTTTGACGGATCTAAACAACGGCCAGCATATTACCTCAGGGGTAACGATGTTTTTAGGTGTGGCCAATGGAAACTACGAGGGGCCCTATCGCAGCCTGATGGCCAATTCTCCCAGGATTATGATTGACTACAAGCAGAATTACGTCCGAGACCTCAAGTCAAACACTCCGTCTCACTATAGAGACAGGAACCTTGCTTTTGTATCGCTCAACAAAAAAGACAACTGGTTTCACTTCCGTTACTATGACCATAAAGATTTTGAAAACCCTGAGGAGGACTTTGAAGAAAAAACATACCTTCTTGGCACGATCGACCACCAGTTGCAAAGAAAGTGGGTTAACCTGACGAATTGGATCAAAGTGTCGGCGGACGCATCATATATTACCAGTAATTTTCGGACTTCAAGCGAAAGCGTCACCAGAGCGTATGACTTCAACTTTGCGGCAATTGCACAGCGGAAGGGGTGGACTTTTAGCACTTTCGACAATTATTACCGTGAATCTTCCCTAAAATCTCTGCAGAAACAGATAGAACTGCCTTTCTTTTTTAAAGGCCGCCTTAGCCCGGACTGGGAAATGCGAGGTCGTTTTATCGCTGCAAGAGACGAAGAGCTCAATTTTATCGATGATGATTATAAGAACAGGGAGAATTTTTTTGCCAACTGGCGGATTCAGAATCTGCCTAGGACTCCAGTTCTTTATTCTGCTGATTTTTCAGTGGAAAGCAAAGCAGGCACTGAAGGGGAGGGGCTTTCTTTTAAAGCTTTGTTGGAAGCGCAAAACAACAGACTCTACCGACCCAGATACGATATCTATAGTTCTTATTCTCTGGCCTATTACAGTGGGGAGGGGAGTTTGGGGGTTGATGTCGATTTTTGGGAGCAGGAACTTAAAGGAAGTGTTGAAACAGACATTAATAACTTCTGGCGCACTGGATTTGTTCAGTCTTTCCTCCATGGAAGCGGTACTCTGGACCGAACGGTGACAGATTATCTTTCGCCGCGAAGTGATATGGGGCTCATGTTTGATGGGGAAAAATCTCAGACTCGCGAGGGGGCTGTGTTTCATTCGACGACGACCTTGTTTGCCGAGCATCGTGGTTCATCGAGATTCTCAAATCGCTTTGAATTCATTTATGATTACATCACGGATGAACAGGGCTCGAGAGATCAGCTCATCGCCAGTCACCGCCTGGACTATGACAAAAGAAAATTCAGAGTTTCTTGGGAAAACGCCATTGTTATCGGAAATCACGATACAAGGGGCGGACCCACAGGCCGGAGCGATCTGTCTTCTGGGGGCGTAGCAGAGAAGAGCCTGGAGAGCCGGTTGGATGTATCTTATTTCCCCGGGTCCAGTGTGGAATTCGATTTTCGTGGGGCGTATTCTTATAGGGAATCTGCAGAGGGAAGCAGCACCGAGTGGTTTGCCCATCAAAGCGCCATCTATAATCTGATAACTTCCAGCGGAATTTCCAGGCAGCTAGTGCAGTTCAGAGAGGATGCGGAATACGAACGTATTTCCGATTCCTTTGGCGAGTTGGTGACCAAGACAACGTTTACCCTGAGCACCGATTATTTCCCGACAAGGTTTTTATTCCTTGGATCCCGGCTTCGCTTTCAGTATCTTAAACCTGAAAATGCAAAGATTTATACTGCATCCTTGAGCGCGGGCCTTAATTTTGAAAAGCTTCAAATCGCTCTTGATTATTCTTATGGCACCCGTGATGAAAGTGCCTCTGTTGCCGATCGCAAAGAACATCGGTGGGAATTAAGGACCAGAAAAGTATTTTAGTGTGCCTAGTGATTTAATCCAGGGCCTGATCGTGAGAAAAATAATGAAGCTTTCTGTAGTTATTCCAGTTTATAATGAAGCCCCGAATCTCATGGCGCTCTACAATGACATTGCCCAGGTATTGGATGGCCTGGCTTGTGAATATGAAGTGATTTTCGTTGATGACGGGAGCAATGACGGATCCTTTGCAATCATGAAAGATCTGGCCATGCAAAATCATCGCATTAAAGTTCTTGGTCTGCGTCGCAATTTTGGGCAGACAGCTGCCATGGCGGCCGGCTTTGATGTGGCATCAGGCCAGATAATCGTTCCCATGGACGCCGATTTGCAGAATGACCCCAGAGATATCCCTCATCTATTGGAAAAGCTGGAGGAGGGGTTCGATGTCGTCTCCGGTTGGCGCGCTTTTCGGAAGGACAGGTTCTTTTCTCGCCGGGTGCCCTCGTTGATTGCAAATAAGCTGATTTCGCACATGACCGGTGTCTCTCTGCATGACTATGGCTGTACGTTGAAGGCTTATAGAAGCAATATTCTCGAGGAGGTCAAGCTTTACGGTGAGATGCATCGTTTTGTGCCGGCACTTGCCAGTCAGGTCGGGGCGAGTGTGACAGAGGTTTCGGTGCATCACCGACCCCGGAAAGCTGGTGTCAGCAAATACGGAATTGATCGCACCATGCGGGTTCTGCTCGACCTTGTGACGGTCAAGTTCCTTCTGAAATATTCAACCCGTCCCTTGCAGTTGTTCGGTAAATGGGCGATAGCTGCTTTTGCCGCAGGTTCGATCTCAGGAATTGCGACACTGTACATGAAGTTTTTTGAAGATCTTTCCATGAATCGAAATCCCCTTTTGATTCTGACGGCTTTTCTTCTATTCAGCTCTCTCCAGTTTGTCATGATTGGTCTCCTTGGCGAATTGACGACACGGACCTATCACGAAGTGCAGGGAAAACCGATTTATTCAGTTAAAGAAACGGTTAATATTGACTCGTAATTTATTTGCACGGGATTTCTATAGGGTGAAGGTGTCTTGCATGGACCCCTCCCGGTGTGAACAGGATCACAGGGAGATCTGTAGATCTGTAAGTGCAAAGGCTGACGATAAATTCTATCGGTGGCGATCAATTGCTTTTTATGTCAGGTTGAGTATATAGATGCAATCTTTGCGCGTCTTGTTTTTCAACTACGAGTTTCCTCCCCTCGGCGGGGGCGGCGCCAATGCCAACGCCTACCTCTTTCGTGAATTCGCGCGGATGCCCGGGCTCTGCGTGGACTGCGTGACCAGCGCCGCCGGCGAGGCGGACGAAACAAGCCGGTTCGCCGACAACATCACTCTCTACCGCCTGTCCGTCGGCAAGAAAGATCGCCATTACTGGCGACAGCGCGAGGTGTTGACCTGGTTGCGGAAGGCTTTTGTGCTGGGTCGCCGGCTGCAGGCGCAAAAGGACTACGATCTCTGCCACGCTTTTTTCGGCTTTCCCTCCGGGGCGCCGGCTTGGGCTGCCCGGAAGCGTCAGCCCTATATCGTTTCGCTGCGCGGTTCCGATGTGCCGGGTTTCAACCCGCGCCTGGCCTTTCAGTATGCGGTGCTCAGGCCCTTTTTCCGGAAGATCTGGCGTAATGCCCGGGCCGTCGTGGCCAACTCCGAGGGGCTGCGCGAGCTGGCACGGCGCTTCGAAGGCGCCCTCGACTGCGGCGTCATCCCCAACGGCATCGATGCCGAGGCCTTTCACCCCGGGGCTGACAGCCAACGTCAGGCCGGGCACCTGTTGTGCGTGTCGCGCCTGGTCGGGCGCAAAGGCGTACAGCACCTGGTCGAGGCCATGCCCGACGTGCTCTGCCGCCATCCGGGCGCTTTTCTCACGGTGGTCGGCGAGGGGGATCTGTTGCAGGAGCTGAAGGCGCGCAGCCAGGACCAGGGAATCGCCGACTGCATCGACTGGCGCGGCTATGTGCCGCATGATGAGCTGCCCGCCCTTTATCGCAAGGCGCAGCTGTTCGTCCAGCCCTCGTATTACGAGGGGATGAGCAATACCGTCCTCGAGGCCATGGCCAGCGGCCTGCCCGTGGTGGCTTCGGGGCAGGGCGGCCGCGAGGAGCTGCTGGGCGATAACGCCAGGCTGGTCGACTACGGCGACGCCGGCGCCCTTGCCCGCGCCCTGGTCGAGCTGCTGGCCCGGCCGGAGGACCTGGTGCGCATGGGAGAGCGCTCGCGGCAGATCGCCCTCGAGTACTCCTGGGCGGCCGTCGCGCGCAGCTATCACGATCTTTACCTGCACGTGGCGGCGGAGGTCTGACACATGTGCGGAATCTGCGGCTACCTGGGAGAGGGCGGACGCCCGGAAGATCTCGAGGCCATGGCCAAAGCCCTCGCTCACCGCGGGCTGGATGACAGCGGCCTGTTCACCTCGGGCGCGTGCGGCCTGGCGCATCGCCGCCTGTCGGTCATCGACCTGGAAACCGGCCAGCAGCCCATGGCCGACGAGGACGGCAATGTTCTCGTCTATAACGGCGAGATCTACAACTTCCGGGAACTGCGCAGCGACCTCAATCGTCGCGGCCACCGTTTCCGCACCCGCAGCGATACCGAGGTGCTGCTGCGCGCCTACCGCCAGTGGGGCAGGCAATGCCTGGAGCGCCTGCGCGGCATGTTCGCCTTCGCCCTGTGGGACGCCCGCAGGGAAGAACTGTTCCTGGCCCGCGACCGCATCGGGATCAAGCCTCTGTACTATGCGGAGCACCGCGGTACTTTCTATTTCGCCTCTGAAGCCAAGGCGCTGCTGGAACTCGCAGGTTTTCCCCGGCGCCTCAATCGTCAGGCTCTCGATCTCTACCTCAGCTTTCGTTACACTCCGGGGGAACAGACGCTGTTTGCCGGCATCCGCAAGCTTCCGCCCGGCCACAGCCTCAGCTTGCGCCGGGGACAGGCGGCGCAGGTCAGCCGTTACTGGTCGCTTTGCTTCGAGCCGGACGAGGAGGTGCCGGGGGAGCAGTGGCGTGAGCGTTTCTGGGACACCTTTGACGACGCGGTACGCCTGCGCCTGGTCAGCGATGTGCCGCTTGGCGCCTACCTGTCGGGGGGACTGGACTCGAGCCTGATGGTGGCCGCCATGAGCGGCCACGCAAGCGCGCCCGTGGATGCCTTTTCGGTCGGGTTCCGCTCGGCGGCCTTCGACGAAACGCCCCATGCCGTGGAGGTCGCCCGTCGCTTCGGCTGCCGGCACCACCTGCTGGAAGCCGAAAGCGACGTCGAACTGGCACTGCCGCAGGTCGTATATCACCTGGACGAGCCATTGGGCGACCTCGCTGCGATTCCGACCTTTCAGATGGCCCGCGCCACCAAGCCGCATGCCACCGTGGTGCTTTCGGGCGAAGGCGCCGACGAGCTGCTGGCCGGTTATCCCAAGTACCGCGCTTACCTGGCCGGGCGCTTGGTGGAACCGTTTCTGCCGGCGCGTCTGGCGGCGTTGATGAGCGGGATCGGTGGCAGCATCGGCCTGCGCCGGATGTTCGCCTGCCTGGAGCGGTCCGACCGGGCCGCGGCCTATCTCGAGCTGGCGGCCGTGTTCGCCCCCGGGGAAAAGCAGGCTCTGCTGCAATCCTCGACGCCGGACGGCCACTCGCCCGGAGATGCCGCCTATGAACTGGTCAGACCTTATTTCGACGACCGCCGCGACGGCCTGAGCCAGTTGCTGGCCCTGGATTTTGACACCTGGCTGCCCGACGACCTGCTGCTCAAGAACGACCGGATGACCATGGCGCATGGCGTCGAGGCGCGCGTGCCCTATCTCGACCACCAGCTGGTGGAGTTGTGCGGCCGCATCCCCGCGCGCTACAAGTTGTCCTGGCGCCGGGAAAAGCTGCTGCTGCGCGACGTCATGGCCGGACGACTGCCCGAAAGGATTCGCCGCAGAAAAAAAACCGGGTTTTCGGTGCCGTTGGCACAATGGCTGGAAGGACCATTGGGAGAGACGGTGAAGGCCGTTTTCCGTGACGAATTTGTGACAGCGCAGGGGCTCTTCCAGACCGCCTACCTGAAGGAGCTCGTGCAGCGGCCATTGAACCACCCTTATTACCGTCGCCAGTTCTGGACCATTGCCGCCCTGGGCCTGTGGCAGCAGCGATTTCGTGTCGAAAGCGGATGATCAATGGGGTTTCTGCAGCTTCTAAAACAACGAGGACGAGCCGTTTCGGACCATTATGCCGGTACCACGGACTATTTTTATTTGACCCCCGCCAGCCTGACCCTGCTGCGGGGATTGCAGCCCCTCATCGAAACCAGCTGCAGTGGCCGCATCCTCGACGCGGGCGCCGGCCGCGAGGCGTATCGCCACATTCTGGAACCACGCGGACAGACCTACGTCGGCATGGATCTCGCTGTGCGCTCCGCCGACGGCGTCGCCGGAGATGTCCAGGAACTGCCCTTCAGGGAAGACGCTTTTGACACGATTTTCTGCAGCCAAGTGCTCGAGCACGTGCCCGACCCAGAGCGCGCCCTTGCCGAATTCATGAGAGCCCTCGCACCCGGAGGGACCTTGATTCTGAGCGTGCCGCACATCTCGTGGCTGCACAACGAGCCCCATGATTACTATCGCTTCACCTGCCACGGCTTGACACACCTCCTCCGGAAGCAGGGCTTCGAGGTGGTCACGCTGGCGCCTGCCGGAGGATTGTTCAGCCTTCTGGGGCATATCGCCTCCACGGTCTGGGTCAATCTTCTCTTCGGCCTGCCGGTTCCCCAGAGACCCGTTCGGTTTCTGAACTGGTGCTGGACGAAGTCGGTCGCTTTCGTGGACCGTTTTTGCGACAGAAAGAAAATTTTTGCCCTGAATTACGTCTGCGTCGCCCGGCCTCGGGCCACTGTGTCGCCGAAGGCGAATCGGTGAGGGAGGTTTTTTGGAAGAGCAGCTGAAAAGAGAAGCCGAGTTCTGGGAGAATTTTGACCTCAACAGCCTGAAATACGGCATGCCCTACTGGGTGGACCTCAGAAACGCTGATTTTTTGAACACCCCGAAGCGCTACGTCTGGTGCGATCCGAAGATCGAGGAGCTTCTTTACGGCCGGGTCAAGGGCGCTCTCTTCGCAGCGTTGCCCTCCGAAAAATGCCGCGTTCTCGATGTCGGATGCGGTGCGGGCTGGCTCTCCCTCGAGCTGGCGCGAATGGGGCATGAGGTGACAGCCGTGGATATCGCTGAAAAACGCATCGACATCGCCAGGGAAACAGCGATGCGGAACAACTGTGACATCGACTACCGCGTGATTCCCCTTGAAGCGATTTGCGCCCATGAGCCTTTTGACGTCATTGTGTCTTACGGTTCGCTGCATCATTTTCCCAGGATTGGCGAAGCGGTCGGCAAGATCAACGATCTTCTCAAGTCTGGCGGGTTTTTTCTCATGGTCGAGAATTGCGGCAATTCTCTGCGCGATATCGTCAACTGGTCCAGAAAAAACCTGCTCGGGCGCGATGAGAGCAGCCGTTCTCCATACGAGGACGTTTCGACCAAGCAACTCGTTGCGGAGGTCAAGAGCGCTTTCGCCATCGAAAAAGAATTCTACGACCTGTCCTTTTCAAAGGTTGCCGCCGAGCTTTTTGACTTTATCTGTCCCGACACGCCGTCGGCCCGTTTCTATCCTTGGCTGCGTTTTTCACGAAAGCTCGACCGCCTGGCGTCCGGCCTCGGGGTTCCCCGTGGTGAAGTGGTTTTCATGCAGGCAATAAAACAGTGACGATCCTCCTGCTCAACATACCCGTGAGGTTCAATGCATTCGAGAACAGTCAGCCCCCGCTGGGGATTGCCTATCTGGCAGCCGTATGCCGGCAGCAGGGAGTGGGCGAGATCATTCTGCGCGATTATGAGGTCGAACCGTTTTCCGACGAGGATTTCCTGCGGATTCTGCGGGAAAAATCCCCGGAGGTGGTGGCTTTTTCCTGCCGGACGGCATCCTATCCCGCAGCCGTCGAACTTGCGCGCAAAGTCGCCCTGAGCAGGCCGCAATCCCTGATCGTGTTCGGGGGGCACCATCCGACGGCTCTCCCCGCCGAGGTTCTGTCCGAGTCTCCAGCGCAGGTGGTGGTTCGTCGTGAAGGCGAGGAGACGTTCCCCGATCTGATCCGCACTCTGAAGGAGGGCGGTGCGCTGGCCCGGGTCCCGGGCATCTCCTTCCGGGACGCGAAGGGGGAGATACGACACAACTCCGACCGCGATTTCATCGCCGACCTGGATTCTCTGCCCATGCCCGCCTGGGATCTGCTGCCAATGAAACGCTATGCCTACGGCGTCGTGCTCTCCAGCCGGGGCTGCCCTTTTCAATGCATCTATTGCGACAAGAACATTTCCACCCGCGAAGTGCGTTACCGCTCGGAAGCGTCGGTGGTCGACGAGCTCGACGAACTGGTGAACGTCTGGAAGCGCGATCTGATCTATTTCGATGATGATCATTTCATGTTGAACAAGGACAGGTTTTTCCGGATTCTGGACCTGGCGGCAGCGCGGGGCATCGCGTTTCAGTGGAAGTGCCAGGCACGAGTCGACAGCATCGACCTCGAAGTTCTCGAGAAGGCCAAGAGCAGCGGATGTACGGAAATTATTTTCGGGGTGGAAACAGGGGACGAAAAAGAGCTCTGCTTCATCCGCAAGGCTGGAAATGCCACGCTCGACCAGACCCGGCGGGTTTTCCGGTGGGCCAGGCAGGTGGGGATCGCCACGCGGGCGAATTTCATGCTCGGCTTTCCCGTATCGACGCCGGAAACCGTCAGCAATACCATCCGCTTCGCCGCCGAACTGGATGCGGACAATTACCGGTTCTTCCACGTCGTTCCGCTACCCAATACCGATCTCTGGGAATATTGCCTGGAAAGAAGACTTATCTCGGCCGAAACGCATTGGGAGAATTTCACCTTCTCTCAGGCTGTTCTGGCGCCGGAAGCCATGTCCCTGGGGCAGTTGCAGAGGTTTTCGGGGGCCGCCTACCTGCATGTCTTCCGGCGAAAGGTTTTCCGGGAAATCTCGCTCGAATTCATCCCGCGGCTGGTGAAGTTCGCAGTCTGCTACTGGAAGATCCGCAAGGTTTCCAGTTCGCTTTTCCGGACATTTCCCGCTTTTGCCAATATGTCCGCGGAGATCTGGTTTCTCATGGCGAATCAGAAGTGGCGCGAAAAGGTTCGTTTCCTTCGGGAAATATGGTCCCTTGAACGGAAGCTTTCATGAGTGTAACCCCTGGGGCGGACCTCACGGCTGCCGTGATAACCTTCAACTCCGAAAGCTATATCGCGGACTGCCTGAATTCTCTTCTCGAAGCCGGGCTGAGGTCGTCGGAAATCCTTGTCGTCGACGACGGGTCGACGGATAGGACGCTGGCGATTCTGAGACGCCGCTACCCGGGAATCGAGGTCCTGGCCGAAGGCCGGAACCGGGGACACAGCCACGCCTGCAACCTCGCCCTGAAGCATTGCGCCAGCCGGTGGGTCGTTCTCATCGACCATGATACCGTGGTGGATGTCCGGTGGCTGTCCGAGTTGCGCGCCGCTCTGCGGAAAGACCCGGATTGTGCGCTGGTGGTGAGCAGGGCGGTCTTCGAGGGACGGCGTGACACCATCCATTCTGATGGCGGCGACGCGCATTTTTTGGGAAACATGACGTTGCGCAACGGTTTTTCACCGATGCGTGAGGCTGGCAACGATTCGGCCCAGCTCGGGGCGGCCGGAACAACCTGCATGGCGGTCAATCGCCAGTGGGCCCAGCGGGTGGGATATTTCGACGAGGCCTTCTTCATTTATCTCAACGATTTCGAATTTTCCCTCCGGATCCGTATGGCGGGCGGTCAAATCGCGTGTGCCCCCGGATCGGTCATTTATCACAAGGCAGGCACCCCCAGCGTCTCGTACCGGGGCCAGTCGGCCTATCCTGCCTTGCGGGGATACCTGATTCTGCGGAACCGCTGGTTTCTGCTGTTGAAGCTCTACGAGGTTAGGACTCTTCTCCTGATTGCCCCCGCCCTGGTCGTTTACGAACCCCTGGTTCTGGCGATGGCGGTGAAAAAAGGCATGACTTTTCCCTATCTCAGGGCCCTGGGGTGGCTCATCAGTCATTTTCCCCTTGTTCTTCGCCATCGCAAGGCGGCTCAGGCACTCAGGACGGTCCCTGACGCGCGACTTCTTTCGGCCCAGCCCATGACATTCGTCCCGGGGCTGATCCGCGGTCGTTGCGGCGCCTGGCTGAAATCAGCCCTGGACCGTTTTTTCTGTTTTTACTGGCGTCAGGTCTCAAAGATTCTTTAGTCCCTGGTTCAGGCGGAAAAGAAGTTATCTGGAATGGACACATCAGCGCATTGGAAAAAACTCCTGCGAACCCTTCTGGGGGCGGGGCTGCTGGCCCTGCTGCTTTCCCAGATTTCCCTGCGGGCCATCTGGGAGCAATTGCTGCGCCTGCCTCTGCCCTGGCTGCTGGCGGGGGCGGCGGTCTTTCCCTGCATTTATTTTTTCCGGACGCTGCGCTATCGCCTTCTTCTGTCTTCGGAGCTGGGCTTCTGGCCTCTCTTCCGGGTCGTGTCGGTGCAAAGCCTGGCCAATGTGGTTCTTCCGGCGCGTCTTGGTGAGTTGAGTTACCTGTATTTTTTGAAAAGGCAGCAGATATCTCTTGGCAAAAGCCTCTCCTCCCTCATGCTGGCGCGCGTTTTCGACCTGGCGGCCCTGAGTGCCGTTTTTTTTGCGTTCCTGCCGTTTTTCGATGCGCCGCAGATGGGGGCGGAGCTTTTGATCGGTGCCATTCTGGTCTTTTTCCTGCTTTTCCTGGTCTGCCTGATTCTTCTTGTCACTCTGCGGGAGCGGATCTGGCGTATCCTGGAAAGACTGCTGGGGAGGTTCCGATTTCTCCGCAGTCGGGCGGATAATCTGAAAGAGGCTTTCTATGCATTTGTCGAGGCCTTTTCCTCCCTGCGCCATTCCCGCCACCTGGCCGGGGTTTTCATGGCCTCTCTTGGGGTCTGGTTGAGCGCGCATCTTTTTGGCTATATGTGCATGGTCAAAATGCTTTATCTGCCTCTGACCCTGCCGGAATCGGTTTTCATCCTCTCTTTTCTGCAACTCGTCAATCTTTTGCCGGTCCATCCTTTTGGCGGGGTGGGAACGGTGGATGCCGCCTGGGCTTTTGCCGTGATGAGTTTCGGGGTTTCCAGCGAGGTCGCCATCTCTGCAGCCGTGACGGCGCACATCATGACATACGGCTTCAGCCTTCTCCTGGGGCTCGCGGCCCTGGGGCCTCTCTGGACCATGCGCAAAAAGCTTTTCACGCAGAAATGGAGCCGGATATGAGCATTCCGCGCTATGGGCTGGGGCTGGCCCAGAACCTGTTCCGACCGCTCAGCACGTTCACGGGGCCGCTGCATCTCCAGATCGAGGTGACGACCTTTTGCAATCTCGCCTGCGTCATGTGTCCCCACCCGACCATGATCTCGGACCCGAAGCACATGACCCTGGACCAGTTCAGGCACGTCTTCGACCAGCTGACTCCCCTGAAGGTTTCGCTGAGCGGCGTGGGCGAGCCTTTCCTCAATCCCGACATGCCCGCCATAATCCACTACGCCAGCCAGGGCGGCGCCAGTACCATCACGACGTCCAACCTGACGGTGATTTCTCCAGACCTCGCGCGGGAGATTGTCGACAGCGGTCTCGGTCTCCTCAAGGGGTCCATTGACAGCACCAACCCGGAGACCTATCGCGCCATCCGGCAGAAGGACATGCACCACCGGGTTCTTGACGGGTTGAAAAACATTCGTGATGCCAAGGCCGCGTTGGGGGCCAGCACGCCCGCCGTGCGCCTGCAGTTCGTCATGCAGAAGTCCAATTACCGGGAAATTCCGCAGATTCTGCAGCTGTGCGGGGAATACGGCGTCGATGCCATCAATTTTCAGCCCCTCGAACTTGCTACCGAGGAATACGTCGACGATGCGTTGATCAACGAACTGGTGGGTGACATGGACCGGGAGGCATTCCGCAGGACTCTGGAAGACGCCGCCAAGCTCGCGGCGCAGGGGCGCATCGCTACCAATCTCGCGACTTTGTTCCGGGATTTCGATGCCGTCTGGGACAAGTATCAACTGAAGAAATGCCCCGATCCTGCCGGGGCGATCTGCATGATGCCCTGGACCTCGACCTATGTTACCGTCGACGGCGACATTCGCCCCTGCTGCTCCTTTCCCCTGAGCGAGGACGCAACACTTGGCAATATCTTTCGGGATGAATTTCAGGGGGTCTGGAACGGTCCCGGCTACCAGGCCCTGAGAGCCTCTTTTCGCAAAGGCAGGCGACCTTACAGGATCTGCAGAAACTGCGTGGCGCCCACTCTTGCCCGGCTGGTCAGGTCCAAGGGGTTCTTCAAATACATGATTCGCTGAGGCTCTCGGATGCGTATGAGGACATCCTTCTGCGCAGAGACGACCAATACTGGCTATTATTTTCAAAGCATTAGGCTTCGCTATGTTTAGAGAGCGTATGAGGGACAAGCTTTCCGAGTGCTGTCATCTTGACAAGATTTTTTCTTGCCTGCTTTTACTGGTAGTTTTTTTTCTCTTCGCCAATACCTTTGGGCATACCTGGACTGGTGACGACTTTCCGGTGATCTTAGAGAATGCCGACATCCGCTCTCTTCCAGGGTTTTTCGCAAATCACTATCCTGGCCGACCTATGCGCGAGTTGACCTATTTGCTTGATCACGCGTTGTTCGGGCTTAATCACAATGGTTTCCAATTTCAAAATATTCTCTGGCACGGCATTAATGCCGTTCTGATCTATGCTGTGGCTCGTAAATTTTGTTTGGGTCATTTTCCATCGTTTCTTGCCGGTTTGCTTTTTTTAACTCACCCCCTGACCGTCGAGGTTGTCGCTAATATCTCCCATCGTAAAGATAGTCTAGCCTTGGCTTTTTCCCTGATCACCATTCTTTGCTTACAAATGTTTTATCAAGGGGGCAGGCGTAAATGGGTTTGGGGGGCATTTGCAATGTGTGGAGCAATTGTTGCTTTTTTCAGTAAGCAGACTGCTGTCGCCCTAATCCCCATGGCGCTGGTGTTGAACTTTGTTGTTGCCCCTCAAGAGAAACGGATGTTTGGGAAACACTTTAAGGTGGTGTTTGTTGTGGCAGCTAGCATTGGTATTACAATTCTGGTGGTCATTCCGTGGAGCGGCTTTGTTGATATTCTGCAGGAAAAATATGCAGAGGTTGGTCGCACTATGCTCGGTAAAATGAATTATTTTGGCCCATGGGATTTTACACTCTATCTGCTAACTGTGTTTAAAGGGTGGGCATTTCTGTTTTTGCGGGTGGCGTGGCCGCTAGATCTTGGAATGGAGTACACCTACGCGTTGCCCACAGGATGGCTTGATCTGTGGGTAGTTTCAGGAATTCTTATTGCGCTCGGAAGTCTTGTAGCTGCGGGGTGGGCTTTCAGACGGCTTCACCTTGTTGTCTTTTGGGGCATAATTTGGTTCTGGGCCTTTTATCTGCCGACTGCAAACCTCTGGCCCCTGGCCTATTTTGCCGCGGACCGCTACCTGTACGCCCCTCTGGCCGGACTCTGTCTAATTGTGGCTTGGGGACTGCACCGGCTGCCGCAGCGGCAGACGGCACTGGTTTGGATCCCTGCGGTAATTTTGCTGCTGTTCTTTATTTCGCTGACCTGGCAGCAGAACCGGGTTTGGGCATCTCCCGAATCGCTTTGGACGCATTCATATCAGGTCAGCCCATCGTCTTCATTCGCTTTGAATAACATGGGCAATATTGCCTATGACGAGGGGCGGCTACGGGATGCGAGGGAATACTACCAGAGGGCTCTCGCCTTGAATCCCTACAATTTGGAAACGCATTTCAACCTGGGGATGCTCTATGAACGTTTAGGACAACCGTCTCTCGCACTCGCGCGCTTTCGAACTTTTCTGCAGGCCGATAACCCCAAATACCAAGCTGAGGCTCAGATTCTGCGCCGCCATCTCGATAAATATTACCCAGGCTGGCGTTCAGGACTCGGGAAAAATTCGAAGGTGAAGCAGAATGAGTGAGCTATCCCGCAGATCTTCGTGGTGGCTCTTCTTGCTGCTTTGCGTCGCATTTGCCGCATTCGCCAACACCTTTGGACATGGCTGGACGTACGATGATTTTCCGGTGGTGGTGAACAATCCGGATATTCGCTCCCTGGTTAATTTTTCCCAGAACCACTACCCGGGACGGCCGCTGCGTGAACTGTCTTATTTGTTCGATTATTCACTGTTTGGCCTGTCGCACGATGCTTTCCAGGTGCAGAATATCCTCTGGCATGCGCTCAATGGAGTACTTGTTTGTCGACTGGCTCTGCGGCTTGGGGCAGGTCTGGGAGCAAGCGTTGCAGCCGGGGGCTTGTTTCTGTTGCATCCTCTGACGGTCGAGGTGGTGGCGAACATTTCTCATCGCAAGGACAGTATGGCGTTGGCCTTCATGCTCCTGGCAATCCTGGCGTATAATCGGTTTCGGCACAAGGGGGGCGCAAAGCAGTGGCGGTGGCTTGTCGTGGCTTTGGTCTGCAGTCTGCTGGCGTATGTAGCCAAGGAGAATGCGCTTGTTCTGCCCTTGGTCTTCCTTGCTTACGAGGCGATACTTGTGCCGCCGGCCAAGCAATTGTTGATTAATCGGTTGCGGACGCCTGGTGCGAGTCTGGGGATCGCCGCTGCTCTAGTTTTTTTTGTAGGATGGTTGTGGAACCAGGGCGGGAGTCTTTATGCGGAAGTGGCTGCCAGTCGCTTGGCGAAATTGAATTATTTCGGCCCCTGGGATATCGCACTTCATCTACGCGCCGTGGTTCGCGGATGGGGGTACATGCTGGAACGTCTGGTTTTTCCGGTTGATCTCAGTCCAGAGTATACCTTTAATGTTCCCTCCCACTGGTTAGAGCCTGATGTGCTCCTGACCCTGTTGAGCGTGGGGGGCCTGTTGGCGATTGCGTTCGCTACACGGAAAAAACCGGTTGTTCTTTTTAGCTTCGTGGTGTTTTTTCTTCTCTTTTTGCCTGTGTCCAACCTTTGGCCGTTCCCAACCTATTTTGCAGCGGACCGCTATATGTACGCGCCTTTGGCGCTTCTGGCCGTTTTGTGCGCTCATCTTTTTACGGTCCTTAGTCGGCGGTTTTTATGGACCTACTCTGCTCTGATAGTTCTTTCAATCACTCTGTCGATTTTGACTTGGCAACAGAACCGTGTCTGGGCCTCCCCGTCGACGCTGTGGCATAACGTTCTGGAAGTCAACCCACACTCTGCTGTTGCCTTGAACAACCTCGGGAAGATTGCCTACGAGCGTGGAGAATATGCACAAGCTCTTGATTTTTTCGGCAAGGCGGTGCGCGTTAATCCGAACATCCCTGAAGTTCATTATAACCTTGGTGGGCTGGTTGAGCAGGTGGGAAACAGAGGGCAGGCCGTCAGGCACTTTCGCCGGTATCTGCAGTTTGAAAACCCGGGCAACCCCGTCCGGGTGAAACAAGTCAGGGCGCATCTCGACCAATTTTATCCAGGCTGGCGACTGGGGATGACGTTGCCGGACTGACAGTGTCGGAAAATTTAAAGATGTGGTGCTCCTCAAAATTTTCCAGGAAAGCTGAAATGACTTTCGTGGTTCATTTAAATCGGAAATTTTTACTTTCACTGGCGTTACTGATTCTCGCGGTGGCGGTGTTTGTCAACACCATCGGCCATGGCTGGACCATGGATGACTGGGGGGTGATCGTTCGCAATCCCGACGTCAAGTCCTGGACAGGCTTTTTGGCTGACAGCTACCCGGGCCGGCCATTGCGCGAGCTGACCTTTTTGGTCGACCATTCCCTCTTCGGCATGGAACCCGCTGGATGGCATATCCAGCAGATCTTTTGGCACAGTCTGTGTGGCGTTCTGCTTTTCCTCACGGCGCGGCGGTTGGATTTTCCATTGCCTGTCGCCTGGCTGGGGGCGGCCCTGTTTCTGGTTCATCCCCTGACCGTCGAGGCGGTTGCAAATCTCTCCAATCGCAAGGAAAGCCTGGCCGTGGCGTTCAGTTTGCTGGCACTGCTGGCTTTCGCCCGAAGTTTTCGTCCTGGTGCGCGAAGCTGGCGCTGGCGAACACTGTCCTTTTCGCTGGCGGGGGTGGCCTTTGTCGGCAAGGAAACCGCAGTTGTTATGCCCATTGTGTTTGCTGCCTACGAACTGGTTTTTGTCTCGCCTGAACAGCGGTTTATGCTGCGGCGGCCCTGGCTTGCCGCGGCGGCCTGCGGCGCGGGCGTGGCTGGCTTTCTCTGGTGGTTCCTTGACCGTGGTTTGGTCCTTTATGTCGACCAGCTGCAGCCGTTGCTGTGGAAGATGAATGTCCTGGCCATTGGGGATGAAAACCTGGCGATCTATCCGCTGATGGTGCTCAAGTCCTGGAGTTTCATGGCTTTGCGTCTATTCTGGCCGCTGGACCTTGCGCCGGAGTACATCTATGCCGCGCCTGATCATTGGTTGGACCCGTGGGTGCTTTCGAGTATTCTTCTCGTGCTGATTATCGCTGGGCTGGCGGTTTGGACGGCGAAAAGGCATCCTGGGCTTTTCGTGGCTCTGTCCTGGATGGTGCTGTTCTACCTGCCGGTCTCCAACCTCTGGCCACTGGCCTATTTTGCTGCGGACCGCTATCTCTATGCACCGTTGGCGGGTTTTTGCCTGTTAGCTGCAGCAGGTCTGTGGCGTCTCTGCTGCAGTGCGCTGGGACCTTTCTGGGTCTCAGGGCTCCTCGCTGTTTGTCTGCTCGGGAACCTGAGCGTAGCTCAGAATCGTGTCTGGCGCAGCAACCTTGTGCTCTGGAGCCACGCCGTCGAAGTCAACCCGGAATCGACCATGGCGCGCTATAATCTAGGAGCCTCTCTGCTTCGCAATGAGCGCCCCGTCGAAGCTCTGCCGCATTTTTCAGCGGCGGCAAAAAATTTCAATGATTCTATAGTTTTCTATGGTCTTGGAATGGCTTACGAGGCATTGGGAAAAGATAAGTTGGCAATAAAAAATTATCGAACCTTTCTTCAGTTTAACGATCCGCGCTATCCGGACCAGATCCGGGAGGTCCGTTTCAACTTGGCTCGCATGTCAGGCAGGGCACAATGAATGATTCCAGTGAGAGTTTGTCTGTTGACGAAACCCTCGACGACCTGCGCCTCGGTAATCTCAAGATCCTCCAGCACAGAAACGGTTACCGCTTCTCCCTCGACCCGATCCTGCTGTGCGCTTTTGCGCGTATCGACGAGGGTGACCGGGTGGCCGACCTGGGGACGGGTAATGGCGTGATCCCGCTGGTGCTCGCGCGTCGCAGTGGGGCGGGGCGTATTGTCGGCGTCGAGCGCCAGGCTGAAATGGTGGAGCGCGCGCGGCGCAGCGTGGTTCTGAACGGGCTGCAGAAGCGTGTCGAGATCATCGAGGGGGATGTGCGGGAGATCAGTCGGGTGCTTGTGTCTCAATCGTTTGAAGTCGTGTTGTGCAATCCGCCCTTTCGGGCCCCTGGAGGGGGGCGTGTTGCGCACGGTTCCGAGCGTGCCGCAGCCCGCCATGAATTGGCCGGCGGCCTGAGCGATTTTGTCTCTGCCGCAAGCCGGTTGCTGCCCGATGGCGGTCGATTCTATGTGGTTTACCTGGCGGAAAGGGCCGATGAGTTGTTGGCCTGCATGCGACAGGCGAAATTGGCACCTAAGCGGTTGCGTTGCGTGCATGGCCGCAGGGATGAGACGGCGCGCATGGTGCTGGTCGAGGGGCGCAGGAACGGTGGCGCCGGGTTGACCATCGAGCCGCCGCTGGTGGTCTGGGAGGGGGACAGCTATACGCGCGAGGTGCTGAGGATCTACGACGAGGATTTTCCCGAGGACTGAGCGCTCTCGCGGCTTTTGTCGAGTTTTTTCTGGCGCCGCATCAGACGTTCGAATTCATCGCGCAGGTCGGGATCGGCCAGCCGCTCGGCGACCTGGTGAATTTCCTCTTCCTCCTCGACGGACAGGGCCACGTCCCGCCAGGCGGGCGGCGCAGCCGGCTCGCTGTGCCCGCCGCGCTCGATGCGCCCCTGGCGCAGGTAGATTTCACGGATCACATCGGGCCCGAGTTCTTCGGCCAGCCGTGCCAGGATGCGTGGCTTGAGCAGCTGTAGTTGCTGCATCCAGACGGGATGCGCAACCTTCACTTCAAGGACGCCATCGCGGATGCGGGCCGGTTGGGTCTGGGCGGCGATCTGCGGGCCGACCGCTTTCGGCCAGCAGCTGAACGCACGGTACTTGTGGAGTTTGGTGTCCATGCCGCGTTCGTGCAGCAGACCTTCAAGAATTTCGGCCAGAGGCAGGGCGCGCGGCGCGCGGGGACGGTCGTTCTTCTTCATGACTTTCTGCTCGCGCGGCGTAAAAATCCCCCCAGCAGTTGTCCCGCCACGGCGCAACCCAGAGAGAAAGGGACGACTTCCCAGCCGAAACCGACGCTGGTGCGCAGGGCGATGATGAAGGGGATCGACAGATGGATGTAGATAAACCAGGAGAGAGAATACTTCGGTGACGCCTCGCGCATGTAGCCCAGCGGAACGTTGATGCCGAGGGCGAAAATCATCAGAGTGAGAAAAGGGAGTAGCAGGGATGGGTGCACAGAGACCGCCAAATGCCGAGTATTTCAAGTCTTCAGGAAAAGGTTAATTGTGACCAAAATACTCTTTCAGGCCGGTTCTTGTCAATCTTGAACTTGGGCGTGCGGCTCGGTTTTCGTGTGTGCTGGCTCTCAAGGCGCAGAAGTCTTGCGCCGGCATTTTAAACGTGTCATTATGCGCCACGAATTGACTGCGGAGAATGGGAACATGGTGCACGAGAACGATCTGGTTGCGGTTTTTCATTCAGTTCACAAGGTGATGAAGGCCGAAAAGGTGCTCAAGCAGGCCGGTGCGCCGGTGCTGTTGATCCCGACGCCCCGGCAGCTCAGCTCCGATTGCGGCCTGGCGCTACGTTTCGAGGACCGCGACCGCGAGCAGATCGAGACGCTGCTGCGCGAGGCCGATGTTCCCATTGTTGAGCTTTACCGCAAGCAGGGTAAAGAGTATCTGGCCCTATAAAAGTACCCCCAAAGTAAGTAGCCGCGCTTCCGGGTTTTTTCTTGACAACCCAGGGGGTGGTGTCTATAGTTGCAGCTTTGCGCTGCTTTTGAAGGGTAAGAGTTGGTTATAAAGCATGTTTGACAGCCTGAGCGAAAAACTCGACGGTGTTTTTCAGAAGCTTCGCGGCAAAGGACACCTGACCGAAGACAATGTCAAGGAGGCCTTGCGCGAGGTCCGTCTGGTGCTGCTTGAGGCCGACGTCAACTTCAAGGTGGTCAGGGATTTCGTGGCCGCGGTGCGCGAGCGCGCCGTGGGGCAGGAAGTCCTCAAGAGCCTGACGCCTGCCCAGCAGGTCATCAAGATCGTGCGCGACGAACTGGCCACGCTCATGGGCGAGGGCAGCGACAACGCCCTCGACCTGGCCGCTCGCCCGCCGGTCCCGATCATGCTGTGCGGCCTTCAGGGTTCGGGCAAGACCACCACCTGCGGCAAGCTCGCCCTGCAGTTGCGCCGCGAAAAGCGCACCCCCCTGCTCGTGCCGGCCGACGTCTATCGCCCGGCGGCGATCGATCAGCTCAAGACCCTCGGGCGTCAACTCGGGATTGAAGTGTTCGATTCCCAGGTCGGTCAGGATCCGGTAGAGATCTGCGAGGCGGCCCGTCGCTACGGTGAACTCAACGGCTTCGATACGTTGATTCTCGATACGGCCGGGCGTCTGCATATTGATGATAAACTCATGGCGGAGCTTGAGCGGATCAAGACCTCCCTTGTTCCCCGTGAAATCCTGTTTGTTGCTGACGCCATGACCGGCCAGGACGCGGTCAATGTGGCGCAGTCTTTTGACGAGCGCCTGGGCGTGACCGGCGTGGTGCTGACCAAGCTTGACGGCGATGCCCGCGGCGGCGCCGCGCTGTCGGTGCGGGCGGTGACCGGCAAGCCGATCAAGTTCGTCGGCATGGGTGAGAAGCTTGACGCCCTTGAGGTGTTTCACCCCGACCGCATGGCGCAGCGCATCCTCGGCATGGGGGATGTGCTTTCGCTGATCGAGAAGGCCGAGGCGGCCATCGATAAGGATACCGCCGCCGACATGGAGAAGCGCCTCCGCAAGGAGGGCTTCACCCTGGACAGCTTTCTTGAGCAGATGCAGTCGATCAAGAAGATGGGCTCGATGGAGTCGATCCTCAAGATGATTCCCGGCGCCGGTAAGCAGATGAAGCAGCTCAAGGACATGCAGCTCCCCGATAAGGAGTTGAAGAAGATCGAGGCGATCATCCGTTCGATGACACCCCGGGAGCGGCGCGACCATCGTGTCCTCAACGGTTCGCGTCGCATGCGCATTGCCAGGGGCAGCGGGACGACCGTGCATGACGTCAATGTGCTGATCAAGCGCTTCACCGAGGCGCAGAAGATGATGAAGAAGATGCAGAAGCTCGGCCCCAAGGGGATGAAGAAGATGATGCGTGGCGGTGGCGGCGGGATGCCCCCGTTTATGTGACAGCACATATCGATGACGCATTCCGGGTTGAGTTCACACCAAATATAACGACGGTCTCGAAAACGTTTTCAAGGAAAATTTCAGGAGGAAACAATCATGTCGGTTAAAATCAGACTGGCCCGCGGCGGTGCCAAGAAGAAAGCTTTTTATCAGGTTGTAGTGGCGGATGACCGTTTCCCGCGCGATGGCCGTTGTGTCGATCGGCTCGGGCAATATGATCCCCGCCAGAATCCGCCCATGGTCCGTCTTGACGAAGAGCGCGTTCTCGAATGGCTGAAAAAAGGCGCTCAGCCCACGGATACGGTACGTCAGATTCTCAGCGCGCGCGGGCTCTGGAGCAAGCACAAGCAGTCTGCCTGAAGCTTTCCGGTTTTAGGTGCCTGCGGCCGGGGCGGCGAACAGTCTTTTTCTCTCAAGGATAAAACCGATGAAAGAGCTGATCGAGTTTATCGCCAGATCGTTGGTCGAAAACCCCGAATCCGTCATTGTCAATGAGGAGCCGGGGGAAGACGGCACCACGGTTGTGACCCTTGTTGCCGCCCCGGAGGATATGGGGCGCATCATCGGCAAGCAGGGGCGCACAGCCAAGGCTATGCGAACCCTGCTCAACGCCAAGGCAACCCGCGAAAACCGGCGTGCCACCCTGCGGATCGAGGAGTAATGAGCCGTTCCGGCAGTACACTGTTCAAGGTTGGCGTTGTGACCGGCACCCACGGGTTGCGTGGAGATCTGAAAGTCAGAACCCTGACCTCAGGGTCGGAATCGCTGTGTTATGCCCGCTTTGTCGAGCTTCGGCCCGCTGAAGGAGGCAGCGCGCAGTGTTTCACGCCTGCGCGGGCGACGCCCCACAAGAATGTGATGCTGCTGCGTTTGCAGGGGCGGGAGAATATCAACGCCGTGCAGGAATGGATCGGTGCCGAAGTCTGGATGGATCGCACCGACCTGCCTGAGCTTGACGAGGATGAAAGCTACTGGTTCGAACTGGAGGGGCTTCGGGTCGTTGATGCCACTCTCGGTGAGATCGGTGTGTTGGAAGAGATGTTCTCGACCCCGGCACACGATATTTATGTCGTACGTGGCCCGTTCGGAGAAGTTCTTGTCCCTGCGGTGGATGAATTCATCAAGGCGGTGGATTTCGACGAAGGCCTGCTTCAGGTTGACCTTCCTCAGGGGTTGGTGAATCTGGATGAGCAGCAGGACTCGGTATGACATTTGACATTCTAACCCTGTTTCCCAGGATGTTCGCTTCCCCTTTTAAGGAGAGCATTCTGGGTAAAGCCGTTTCGCGCGAGCTTATTTCGGTGCGCGCGCACAATCTGCGCGACTGGGCGCGGGGGCGCCACCAGGTGACCGACGACGCGCCCTATGGCGGCGGTGACGGCATGATCATGAAGGTTGAGCCCGCCGCGCGCGCATTGCGTGATCTGCGCGACCGGGTGCCTGGAGCGCCGGTGATTCTTACGACGCCGCAGGGGCGCCCCTTCCGGCAGGACGATGCGCGACGCCTGGCTGAATACCCCGGCCTGATTTTTCTGTGCGGGCGTTACGAAGGATTTGACGAGCGCATCCGGACACTGGTCGATTTTGAATACAGTCTGGGGGATTTTGTTCTGACCGGCGGCGAGTTGCCCGCCATGGTCATGGTCGACGCGGTTGCCCGACATGTGCCGGGTGTTCTCGGCAGCGAGGGGAGCGCCGCCGGAGATTCCTTCTCCGACGGTCTGTTGGAATACCCTCAGTACACGCGGCCGGCGGAATTTGAAGGGCAGTCCGTGCCTGAGGTGCTCTTGTCCGGGCATCATGGCGACATTGCACAATGGCGCCGACGCATGCAGTTGGCGCGCACCCTTGAGCGCCGCCCCGATCTGCTTGATTCAGCCCCGCTGAGCGAGTCCGACCGGGAGTTGCTGGCAGAACTGAAGCGCGAACGCCGTGAGGAGACAGCGTGAATCAGCCCGGCGTGGCGCTTGCGCTTGTGCACTCTCCCGTTCTGGATCGGCGAGGTGATGTCATCACTACGGCGGTGACCAACCTCGACCTTCACGATCTGGCGCGCACGGCTCTGACCTATGGAGTCGATCGGGTTTATGTCGTGACTCCGGTGGCTGAGCAGCAGCGGCTTGCGGAGCGCATCATCGGACATTGGAGTGAAGGGTTCGGTGCCACTTACAATCCGGATCGCAGCCAGGCGTTGAAATGCCTGAGCGTTGCCGAAACAGTGGATCAGGCTCTTGAAAATTTTCGCAGTTCCGTGGCCGGCCCGTTTCAGCCGGTTCTGACGGCTGCCGGCTGCCGAGACGGCATGAGCATCACCACGGCACGACAGCTGCTCCAGACTGAGTCGCTTTTCGTGGTGCTTGGCACCGGATGGGGCCTGGCGCCGGAGTTTTTTGAACGCGGCTGGGCGACGCTTGAGGCGATACGCGGCCCGGGACCGAGCAATCATCTGCCGGTGCGGGCTGCCGCTGCCATCATTCTTGACCGTTTACTGGGTGACCGGGGCTGTTGAAAAGAAAGTCCCGTTCTACAAACCATATTCAGGCACCAAAGCTGTAAGACGAAGGTGCCGGAAAAGCCATGAGCGCCGCCCGGGGCGGCTTGAGGACATCACGCTCAACAGGATCTGACAGGGATCAATACAGGAGGACATCATGAACGTCATCGATCAGCTCGCCATGGAGCACATCCGCAAGGACATCCCCCGGTTCAAAGGGGGCGATACCCTGCGGGTCCATGTGAAGATCTCCGAAGGCGACAAGCAGCGTATCCAGGTTTATCAGGGTGTTTGCATTGCCCGTTCCAACAGTGGGGTGGGTTCCACCTTCACTGTTCGCAAGATCTCAGACGGCTACGGCGTCGAGAGGGTCTTCTCCCTGCACTCACCTACCATCGAGAAGATCGAGGTGGTCAGTGTCGGTCGTGTGCGCCGCGCAAAGCTTTACTATCTGCGCAAGTTGCGCGGTAAGGCGGCCCGTATTCGCGAGAAGCGCAGCTTCTAAACAAAAAAAGCCCCGGCCAAGCCGGGGCTTTTTTTGCGAAAACGCACAATGGTGGCAATCAGTGATGGCCGACCGGAGCGATGTGCGGAATGTCGGGGTTGGTCAGAATCATGACGATCATGACCGTCAGAAATGCATAAAGAACGACTGACGGCCATCCGCCCTGACGAAAAGCTCCAAGAAACTCGTTCCAGTCGACCAGCAGAACCAGGTAGGCGATCACTGCCAGCGCTAAGATAAACAGGCCCATTTTCTTTCCTCCTTTGCAGGGTTGAATTGGCGCCACCGCAAAGGGGCGCCCAACACTTTAAATCACACTGAAACATCCGTATACTACATCAGTCGTTTGTCGAAATCCAGATGAAATAGGCCACCCTCGCCTTCAGGCTGAAGGTGCGCAGATGTCGAAACGGTACTGTTGTGAATCAAGCCGCCCTATTTGCTGAAGATCAATGCTGCATGCTGCACTTCGAACAACGGGCCCGCCGTCGCGGGTTTCGTGCGGTGGCCGGGGTGGACGAAGCGGGCCGCGGTCCTCTTGCCGGGCCGGTGGTGGCCGCGGCCGTCATCCTGCCTGAAGGATTCGAGCTCGACGGACTGACCGACTCAAAGAAAATCGGCCCGGCCCGCTGCCGCGCTCTCTATCCCGAAATCCGCCGGATGGCATTGAGTGTGGGGGTGGGTGTTGCCTCTGCGCAACTGATCGATCGCGTTAACATCCTGCAGGCGACCTTGATCGCCATGCAGCGCGCTGTCGCCCGGTTAGCGCCGTCCCCCGATTATCTGCTCATCGACGGCATTACTCCCCTGCCTGTTTCAACTGAACAACTCACTTTGAAGCAGGGCGACTCCCGTTCTCTGTCCGTTGCGGCCGCTTCGGTTGTCGCCAAGGTGATCCGCGATCGGATCATGGAGTCCTTTGACCGCGCTTATCCCGGATACGGTTTTGCCGGACACAAGGGGTATGGCAGCCGTGCCCATCGCGAAGCGATCGCTCGTCTCAAGCCCTGTCCACAGCATCGCATAACCTTTCGCGGGGTTCGCGAACACTTGGAGGATTCATGAGCCGCGCACGCCAGAGCTTGGGAGAGTGGGGGGAAAGGCAGGCAGAGGCTTATCTGCGGGACAAGGGCTGGCGGATCCTCGAGCGCAATATGCGGACTCCGGTGGGAGAAATTGATCTGGTCGCCCAAGCGGGACGCGATCTGGTTTTTGTTGAAGTAAAGACGCGACGCAACAATGCGTTTGGAGTGCCCCAGGAGGCGGTTGGTTTGCGCAAGCAGCGTCAGATTCTGCGTGCCGCCCAGTGGTATTTGCTGCAGCGGGGTAAGGGCGGATTTCAGCCCCGTTTCGACGTGGTGGCGATTACCGCGGAGGGGGAGGTTCCCCGATTCGACCATATCGTTGACGCATTTGGAGCCTAGTCCTGCGCGGCGGTTTTCCGCTGCCGGAAGGCCTGCGCAGACCGGCGCCGGCAGTGCAAGGAGGTGTTGATGAATCCTGCTTTTTCTTCCCTTGGTTATCTGCGTCTCGGCGTGGCCTCTCCTGCGGTGCAGGTTGCCGATGTCGATTTCAATCGTGCCGAAATTATGCGCGCATTGAAGAGCCTGCACGACGATCATGTCCAGCTTGCGGTTTTTCCTGAACTTTGCATCACGGGCTACACCTGCGGTGATCTTTTCTACCAGACCCTGCTGCTTGAAAAGGCGCAACAGGCGTTGATGGTCCTTGCGCGCGAGACGGGTCAGCTCGGCATGGCGGCCGTCGTCGGGCTGCCGCTGCGGGTGGATGGCGGCTTGTACAACTGCGCGGCTTTCCTGGCGGAAGGGCGGGTGCTGGGGCTGGTCCCCAAGACTTATCTGCCCAATACCAATGAATTCTATGAAGAGCGCTGGTTCGCCTCTGCTCTCGAATGCTCGCGAGAGACTCTGTGGCTGGCCGGAGAACAGGTGCCCTTCGGCACCGATCTGCTGTTTCAATCCAGAAACGATGCGCGCTGTGTCATCGGCATCGAAATCTGTGAGGATTTGTGGTCCGTTTCTCCTCCCAGCCAGGCTCAGGCTCAGGCCGGGGCCACGGTGCTGGTCAACCCCTCTGCCAGTCCCGAAACCCTCGGCAAGTTCGCCTACCGGCGCGATCTGGTCGTATCCCAGTCAGCTCGCTGTTTCGCCGCCTATGCCTATGCCGCCGCCGGTCCCGGCGAATCTTCCACAGATCTTGTGTATGCCGGCCACAGCCTGATTGCGGAAAACGGCCAGCTGCTGGGCGAGACTCCCCGTTTCCGTTTTGACAGCACGTTCGCGGTCGCGGACATTGACCTGATGCGTTTGGCCAATGAGCGCCTGCGCAACAATAATTTTTCACGCGTGAGGGCGCAGGGTCAGTGGCGGCGACAGGATTTCAGCTGGTGCGATCCGGAAATGAATGTCCTGCTTCGGCAGGTCAATCCCCAGCCGTTCGTGCCGGGGGAGGAGCATGAGCGCAGTGAGCGCTGCCGGGAGATCTTCTCGTTGCAGACCACAGCTCTGGCGCGGCGGCTGCGGCACACCGGAGCTGCCAAGGCGGTCATCGGGATTTCCGGCGGCCTCGATTCGACCCTGGCTCTGCTGGTGACAGTGCGCGCCTTCGATCTGCTGCAGCGCGAGCGGCGTGATATCGTTGCCTTGACCATGCCGGGATTTGGGACCACCGGGCGCACCCGGGGGAATGCTGAAAAGCTGGCCGAGATGCTCGGCGTGACACTGCGGGTGATCCCGATCGATGAAGCGGTGCGGCTTCATTTCAGAGATATCGGCCACGACGAGCGGCAGCATGACGTGACCTATGAAAATTCCCAGGCCCGCGAACGCACCCAGATCCTGATGGATGTCGCCAACCAGGTCGGGGGGCTGGTGGTGGGCACCGGTGATTTGAGCGAACTGGCATTGGGATGGTGTACTTATAATGCCGATCACATGTCCATGTATGCCGTCAACGTCGGTGTGCCTAAAACTCTGGTGCGCTACGTGGTGGCCTGGTGCGCGGACAGCGAGTTTGGAGAAGGTGAAGCCGCTGTGTTGCACGATATCTGCGATACGCCGGTTTCTCCCGAACTGCTGCCGCCCGATGATCAGGGTGACATTCGCCAGAAAACAGAGGAGACGATCGGCCCTTATCTGCTGCATGATTTTTTTCTCTTTCAGGCCCTGCGTTTGAATTTTCCGCCCGACCGGATACTTTTTCTGGCGCAGCAGGCGTTTGGCGATCAGTTCGACCGCAGGACCCTTCTGCGTTGGATGAAGAATTTTTACCGACGTTTTTTTTCGCAGCAGTTCAAACGCTCCTGTCTTCCGGATGGACCCAAGATCGGTAGCGTGGCTTTATCGCCTCGCGGAGACTGGCGCATGCCCAGCGATGCGAGCGTTGCGCTGTGGCTCAAACAGCTTGAGGCCCTGGAACGAGATGCTGGATTCCTGGGACGGTGATCTGTTAAGATGAGCGGAACGCTTTTTGTGGTGGCGACACCGATCGGCAATCTTGAGGATGTTACTTTGCGGGCCCTTCGGGTTCTCAAGGAGGTCGCTGTGGTTGCCGCCGAAGATACTCGGCACAGTCGCAAGCTGTTGACTCATTACGGTATTGCCACACCGTTGGTCTCCTGCCACGAACACAACGAAAAGCAGCGTAGCGAGGCACTGATTGAGCGTCTGCGGGGCGGTGATTCCATCGCTTTGATCAGTGATGCCGGGACCCCGGGGATTTCCGATCCCGGACGGGTTCTAATCGCCCGCTGCCATGAGGAAGCCATTAAGGTGCGAGCGGTTCCCGGACCCTCGGCGGTGACGGCGGCGCTGTCCATAGCGGGGCAGCCGAGTGAGCGTTTTGCTTTCGAAGGTTTCCTGCCCTCGCGTAAAAAAGCGCGGGAGCAGCTGCTGAGCGATCTTTCCCATGAACAGCGCACACTGGTTTTTTACGAGGCACCGCATCGGTTGCCGGCAACCCTTGAGGCCGTGGTCCGTGTGCTTGGGGAGCAGCGGGAGGTGGCCGTGGCGCGGGAACTGACCAAGATTCACGAGGAGTTTTTTCGCGGCAGCGCCAAGCAGGCTGTGGCACATTTTCAGAAGGAACGGGTTCGTGGGGAAATCGTCCTTCTGGTTGCTGCAGCCGCCACGCATGAACACGAAGAAGCGCCGGATGTGAAAACCGCCCTGCAGCGCCTGGCGCAGGAGGGCAATCTGCCACCGTCTGAACTGGTACGCCGGGCGGCACGCTTGACCGGGATCGGACGCAGTGAAGTGTATCGTTTCTATTTGCGACTGAAGGACCAAGGGGAGTTGAAATGAAGGAGCCAGCTCGTGTATTGCTGATTGATGATCAGAAAAGCGTGGCCGATGTGCTTGGGGCCCTGCTGAAATGTTGTAACGCAACCCTCGATTATGCGCCGGACGGCACCAAGGGCCTGCAGCGCGTCAAACAGCAGAAGCCCGATCTGATCTTTCTTGATATCATGATGCCCGGGCTCGACGGGTACGCGGTCTGCCGGTATCTTAAGGAAGACCCCGCGACGCGCGATATCCCGGTGGTGTTTCTGTCGGCCGGACAGGATAAGGATATCACCCGGGGGCGCCAGGCCGGCGGAGATTTTTTCATCGGCAAGCCGTTCGTTTCCCGGGAAATTGTCGAGGTTTTCGAACGGTTTGTGACTAAAGCCGACTGAGCGCGGGCCCTCGTTCAGGGCGCGGTGACGATTTCGAAGGATGAAAACTCGCCCTGCCAGGGCTGCTCTTCGACGTCGATGTGATCTACACGGGCCGTTGCGGGGCCTCTTCGACACCATTCGACGGTGTCTCGCACGGCCTGTTCCTCACCTTCGAACACTGCGGCGACATCGCCGTCGGGCAGGTTCCTCACCCAGCCGCTGACCTGATTGCGGCGGGCGGTGCGCTGTGTTTCATAGCGGAAGTTGACGCCCTGTACTCTCCCTTTGACGCGCACTGCGGCACGAATCTTTTTCATTTCGAATTCTCCTCTTCCAGCATTTCCAGAAACTGCTCTTCGCTCCAGATCGGCACTCCCAGGCTGCGGGCTTTGTCCAGTTTGCCCCCAGCGTCTTCGCCTGCAATGACTGCGGTTGTTTTTTTGCTGACCGATCCGGCCGCGCGCCCGCCGAGCTGCTCCACCTTCTGCTGGGCTTCCTTGCGGGTGAAGCGGGTCAGCGAGCCGGTAAAGACGAAGGTCTTTCCCGCCAGCGATTGATCCGCCTGTCGCTCTTCGCGGGTCGGTTCGACGCCTGCCTGCTGCAGCGCGGTCAGTGTCTCGCGATTGTGGGGGTCGCGGAAAAAGCTCACCACGCTGTCGGCCACCTGCGGTCCGATCTCGTGGATCTGCGTCAATTGCTCATGCCCGGCTTGTGCCAGGGCCTCGAGGGTGCCGAAGTTGCGTGCCAGAATCCTGGCGGTATGCTCGCCGACGTGACGCATGCCCAGGGCGTAAATAAAACGTGCAAATTCGGGATGTCTGCTGTCCTCAATGGCTTTGAGCAGGTTTTCCGCAAGTTTTTCCCCCATGCGGTCGAGCTGGAACAGATCCTTTTTGCCGATGCGGTAAAGATCGCTGAAGTTTTTGATCACGCCCCGCTCCAGCATCTGTTCGATGGTGCGGTCTCCCAAACCTTCGATGTCCATGGCGCCACGGGAGGCGAAGTGCTTGATGGTTTCCTTGAGTTTTGCCGGGCAGCTCAGGTTCTGGCACCTGTAGACCACCTCGCCCTCGATGCGGGCGGCCGGTGACCCGCAGACAGGGCAGTTCTGCGGTGCAGGCAGGACGCTTTCGCCGCCGTTGCGTTTTTCGGTCAGAACCCGCACCACATAAGGGATCACATCGCCGGCGCGTTCGACGATGACATGGTCGCCAACCCGGACGTCCAGGCGTTCCATCTCGTCCCAATTGTGCAGACTGGCCCGGGAAACGGTCACGCCGCTCACTTCGACCGGCTCCAGGCGAGCCACCGGAGTGATCGCCCCGGTGCGTCCGACCTGCAGCAGAATCTCTTCAATCCGGGTTTCAGCCTGGCGGGGTGGAAATTTGATGGCGATGGCCCAGCGCGGTGCGCGCGAAGTGTCGCCCAACTCATCCTGCCACCCCCGCCGGTTGACCTTGACCACCATGCCGTCGATTTCATAGGGCAACTCATCGCGCTGTGCGAGAAGTCGTTCGAATTCCTGCCAGACGCCATCGGCGCCGGTGACGACGCGGGCCTGCTCAAGATTGACTCTCAGCCCCCACTGCTGCAGCGCCTGCAGCAGCTCGGCATGGGTGGCGAGGGCGGCGCCCTCCATCAGGCCGACACCGTAACAGAATATCTTGAGGGGGCGCTTTGCGGTAATTTTCGAGTCAAGCTGGCGCAGGCTGCCTGCGGTGGCATTGCGGGGATTGGCGAAAGGTGGCTCTCCCTGGTCCTCCCGTTCGCGGTTCAATGCCTGAAAGGCGTCGAGGTCCATGTAGACTTCGCCCCGCACTTCAAGGATGGAAGGAGCGCCTTCGCGCAGCCGCAGGGGAATGGAGGGCAGGGTTTTGAGATTTTCGGAGATCAGTTCGCCGGTGGTGCCATCGCCGCGGGTGCTCCCCAGGATCAAAAGCCGGTCGCGATAGACCAGTTCGACCGCCACCCCGTCAAGTTTGGTCTCGCAGACGTATTCCACCTCGTCTTCGGTCTCCAGGCCGCGTTTCACGCGGGCGTCGAAATCACGCCATTCCCCTTCATGCAGCGCGTTCTCAAGAGAGAGCATGGGCAGGGAATGATCGATGGTTTCGAATTTCCCCAGCGGCGGGGCGCCGACTCGCCGGGAGGGGGAGTCCGGCGTGACAAGGTCGGGGAACTCGCGTTCTATGTCCAGCAGTTCCCGGAAAAGGCGGTCATATTCCGCGTCGCTGATTTCAGGCTGATCAAGCACGTGATAGAGATAGTTGTGATGTGAGATTCGGCGGCAGAGATCCTGGTGCCGCTCGCGTGCCTGTTTGTGGTCCATAAATCAGCCTTTCGCCGCAAGACTGCGCTGGTGTTCAGGTTTCCGGTTCGGTGCGCGGTTGCGCCTCAGGGCGATCTTTATAGCATAGCGGTCCGTGCCTGATCAATTACGGTAATTGTCATGTCCCCCGGCTTAGGGTAGTATTCGTGCAGTGCGACCTTGACGGGGGTCGGGATTGATGCCTATGAAATGTTACGGGTGGGGGGGTGCGCCGATGCGCGCCCCTGTCCCTCCTTTTTCGGAGAGGTGAATGGAACAGGAAGAATGGTGGCGTTTAGGCGCCCTGGCTGTTTTGTTTCTGTTGTCGGGTTTTTTTTCGGGGTCGGAAACGGCGCTGATGGCGCTTGATCGGATGCGCGTCAAGTACCTGGTGCGGAAGAAGAGACCGCATGCGGAACAACTGGAAGATATGCTCGAGAGGCCGGAGAGCCTGCTTGGCGCCATCCTCGTTGGCAATAATCTGGTCAATATTGCCGCCTCGGTGTTCGCGACGGGGTTGCTGGTCAGTCTTTATGGCGAGCAGGGGGAGTGGTTGACCATCCTGATCCTCACCCCCCTGCTGCTGATCTTTTCTGAAATCTGCCCCAAAACCTATGCGGCGCGCAATCCCGAAACCGTATCTTTTCTGGTGTTGCGGCCCATTCGCACAGTCATGTGGTTCCTCAGTCCGGTCGTGTGGGTGGTGACCCGCATTTCGCGGCTCATGACGATGCTGATGCAGAGCAAGCAGGCCGTGGTGCCTGTGATATCGGAAGACGAGATCCGCACCATCATTGCGGTGGGAGAAGAGGCCGGTGTGCTGCCGAAAGAGAACCGCCGCATGCTCTACGGCATTTTCGACCTCTCGGAGATTCGGGTGCGCGACATCATGATTCCGCGTCCGGAAGTGGTGGCCATTGAGGCCGGGACTTCCTTCGAGGAGGCCCTGCAATTGGTGCAGCAGGCGCCTCATTCGCGTTTTCCGGTAATTGACGGAGGGCTTGACAATGTGGTGGGGATCATCCATTCCAAGGATATTCTCAAATTTGTCGGCCGGCCTCAGGAGTTCTGCCTGCGAGAGCAGTGCCGTCCTCCTTATTTTGTGCCCGAGTCAAAGCGGGTGGGAACTTTGCTGCAGGCCTTCCGTAAGCGCCGGGTGCATCTGGCGATCGTGGTCGATGAGTACGGAGGCGTCGAAGGGATCGTGACGCTGGAGGACATTGTCGAAGAGATCGTCGGAGAAATTCAGGACGAATACGACATTGAAGAGGCCGAGTTCAAGGAGATCTCCCCTGGCAACTACCTGGTTGATGGCAGCATGTCGCTGCGAGCGCTCAATCGGCGATTCCATCTGGAGTTGTCCGAGGAGCATGCCAATACGCTGGCCGGCTTTCTTATGCACCGGCTTGGCGTGATTCCTGAGGAGGGGGACAGTCTCGATGTTGACGGAATTCGTTTCATCGTCAGAAAAGTGGTGGAGAGACGCATTGAGAAAATCGAAATGTGCCTGCCTTCTGAGGGGGGCTAAAGTATAAGAATTTATTCATTGTTTATTGGATTTGTTTATGTGCCGGGCCTCTTTTCAGAGGCCTTTTTTTGTGACGTTGAATGCGGCAACTTCTCAAAAAATCTAAAAAAATTTAAGAAAATCTCCTTGACAGTCCGGTGTGCCAAAGCTATAGTTTCCCCAAATTGTGGGGAACCGTGTCAATCAGGGCCAAGCGAGGAGCGATGGTGGGCTTCACCGGAGAGTTTCACAATAACATCGATGCCAAGGGGCGGACCAGTATTCCGGCGCGGTTCCGGGAGGTTCTGGCACGAGACTTCGGCGATGAAGGCCTGGAGCTGACCAAGAATATGGACGGCGGCCTCTCCGCCTACCCCCTCTCGCGCTGGGAGGAGATCCGCAAAAATATCCTATCCCTTCCCGCCGGGCCCAAACGCACCTCCTTGAACCGTCTTGTCCTCAATCCGGCCGAGTTCTGCACTTTTGACAAACAGGGACGGATTCAGCTCGGTGGCGCCCTGCGCGCTTACGCCGGGCTGGAAAAGGAAATTGTTGTGGTCGGCGGCTACGACAAGATCGACATATTCAGCCGTAGCCGTTACGACGAGGTCAATCGCGAGTCTCAGGAACTGTTGCGCTCCGATCCCCAGTTTGTTGCAGACCTGGGACTTTGATCAATGAACGGCGCACCTGGAGGACATGTTCCGGTCATGCCGGACGAGGTGATCGCCTACCTCGCACCCCGAAGCGGGGGGCTCTACCTGGACGGGACTCTGGGAGGCGCAGGGCATGCCCGTCTCATCCTGGCCGCTTCCTCCCCCGATGGGCGTCTGGTCGGCCTGGACCGGGATCCGGCAGCCATCAGACGGGCGCAGGATGTGCTGGCGCCTTTTGCGGACCGCGTTGCTCTGCGGCACTGCAACTTTGCGCAAATGGAGCGGGTCGCGCGAGAACTCGGGGTCGAGGGGTTTGACGGAATCCTGCTCGACCTGGGCGTGTCTTCCTACCAGTTGGATGAAGCTGAACGTGGCTTTTCCTTTCGCGCCGATGCGCCTCTTGATATGCGCATGGACGATTCCGCGGGGATAACGGCTGCGGAAGTTCTGGCGGAGGAGGACGAAAAAGCCCTGGCGCGTATTTTTCGTGAGTTCGGTGAAGAGCGCTACGCGCGGCGCATTGCCCGTCGTATCGTTGCGCAACGGGAGCATGGACCGCTTGTTTCGACCGGGCAGCTTGCCGAACTGGTCCGTGATGCGGTCCCCGGTGGTCGTGTTCCGGCTCGGATCCACCCGGCGACCCGCGTGTTTCAGGCTTTGCGCATTTATGTCAACGATGAGCTGCGCGCCGTAGAGCAGGGGCTGGAGCAGGCGATTTCGCTGCTCAGGCCAGGCGGGCGGCTGGTCGTGATCAGTTTTCACTCGTTGGAGGATCGCCGCGTTAAGCACTATTTTCGTGCGGCTGCGACCGGATGTACCTGTCCCCCGCGGATTCCCATGTGTGTGTGCGGCAAGCAACCGCGGGTACGGCTGCTCAGTCGCAAGGGGGTACGTGCGGAGGAAGCGGAGACCGCCTCCAATCCACGTTCTCGCAGTGCGATCCTCAGGGCGGTTGAAAAGCTGCCCCCGCAGTGAGGTGTGATGCAGGGAGAGTGTTCCCGGGAGTATGATCATGGCACAATCGATCAGTAAGGCTGTTGCGGGTGACGAGAAAGTGGGCGAAAAGCGCCCCCGTCTTGCCGCCATATTCGTGTTTATCGCGGTGGTGGCCGTAATCTGCCTGTTTTTTGTCTGGTCGCGTATTCAGGTTTTTCAGCTGCAGTACGAGATTTCCTCCCTGGAGACGCAGGTGCGCGAAGCCGAGCAGGACAGTCGCAGGCTGCGCCTGGAAGTGGCCAGCCTCAGCAAGCCGTCGCGACTGGAAAAGATCGCCGTCACCGAGCTTGGTTTGCGTGACCCCGCACCTGAACAGATCATAAACGTTCGATAAAATCGGTTGTTCGGAGCAGGAGGAGCCTGAGAATTGACAGCCCGACCCTCTAAAGTCAAAAGAGACGAGGGAAGCGAACGCTGGTTCCGTGTGCGCTTGAACCTGGTCGGCTTTCTCTTTCTGCTGGCATTCATGCTGGTGGCAGGGAGAGCCTATTATCTTCAGGTCGCCAACGCGGAGGTCTGGCAGCAAAGGGCGCAAAAGCAGCTTCAGCAGGTGATCGAGCTGGCTCCGCAACGCGGCACAATCTATGATCGCAATGGACGTGAACTGGCGGTCAGTCTGGAGAATGATTCCATTTACGCCGAGCCGCAACGGCTGTCCGATCCCGTTGAAGCGGCCCGACTTCTAAGCAAGGCTCTTGATCTTTCGCGCCGCGAGCTTGAGGCGAAACTTTGTTCCGACAAAGGATTTGTGTGGCTCAAGCGGAGGGTCAATCCCGATGAAAGTCTTGCGGTACGAGAACTTGATCTGCGAGGCATAGGTTTTACCAAGGAGCACAAGCGCTACTACCCCAATTCCGAAAGCGCTGCGCATGTCCTGGGGTTTACCGGGCTTGATCCGCAAGGTCTCGAAGGGATTGAGTTGAGTTATGACCGCGAACTGCTTGGTGCGCCAGGATACCTGGTGCGGGAACGCGATGCCCTGGGCCGGGCCATGGCTATGGATGGCAACATCGTGCGTGAGGGAGAGCTGGGTCACCATCTGTACCTCACAATCGATCACAATATTCAGTATATGGCCGAGAAGGAACTGGCCGCTCAGGTCAGAGAGACCGGCGCCCGGGCCGGAATGGTCGTCGTGCTCGACCCCCGCAGCGGAGAGGTGCTGGCAATGGCCGTCCAGCCCGACTTCAATCCCAACGCCCTGCAGCGCTACAAGCCCTGGCAGTGGCGCAATCGTGCCGTTTGCGACACCTTCGAGCCGGGTTCGACCTTCAAGCCGTTTGTCGTTGCGGCGGCGCTGGATGAGAAACTGATTCAGCCTGAAACACGCATCGATTGTGAAAATGGGCGCTTTTCTGTCGGCGGCCGCACCATTCACGACCATCGGAAATATCAGAAGCTCAGTGTCGAGGAGATTGTTCAGGTCAGTTCCAATATCGGAACAGCCAAAATCGGCAAGTCTCTGGAACGCCAGAAATTTCATTCATACATTCGCGATTTCGGGTTCGGTGAGAAGACCGGCATAGAACTGCCCGGCGAAGTCTCGGGCCTGTTGCGTGCCCCCTCCAAATGGTTTGAAATCGACCTGGCAACCATTTCGTTCGGACAGGGAATCGGCGTGACCGCCCTTCAGTTGGCCTCCGCCACCTCTGCCATTGCCAATGGCGGAGTATTGATGCAGCCCTATATCGTCAGCCGGGTTCTTGACAGCCATGGCAATCTTGTGCAAGAGAAACGGCCCGCGCGGGTTCGCCGCGTCGTGTCCCAGAAAACCGCATCCCAGGTTCGCGACATGATGGTGCTGGCCACCCGGGAAGGCGGGACCGGCACTCTGGCCCGGGTCCACGGTTTTGACGTGGCCGGCAAGACAGGGACGGCACAGAAGATCGATCCGGTGACCGGCGGCTATTCAGCAGACAAGCGGGTATCGTCCTTTGTCGGGTTCGTCCCCGCGCAGGATCCGCGGTTGACCATTCTGGTGGTGCTGGATGAGCCCAAGAATAAAACCTATGGCGGGTTGGTCGCCGCGCCGGTGTTTTCCCGGGTTGCGACGCAGGCGCTGCGTTATATCGGGGTCGCGCCACAGCAGACGGCGCAGGCGGGGCCGCCGGCGATGCCGTTGACCCATGAAAAAGACGTTACCTTTTCCTCTATGGCCCTTAAAGAGGCCGGAGAAAATGGGGATAAGGGACCGGGACGCATGCCGGATTTGAAAGGGATGAGCTATCGGCAGGTACTGCAGGTGATGGAGCGCACCGGTCTTAATATCAAGCTGCAGGGTACCGGACAGGTGGTTGATCAGAAACCTGCCGCCGGTGCAGCCATTCGCTACGGCTCCGAGGTCCGGGTCAGATTTGAGCCTCCAGTACGGCGATCGTGAATCGCCAGGCGGAAAAACAGGATGATGATGGCGTCGCAGAAATTCCGCCCTACGGCGTTACGGCATTTTTTCAGGACCTCGGCATCGCTGATGTATGCCTTCGTCCCTGAAAAAACACCAGGCCTTGTAGGACGAAATTTTTGCTTAGCCATCTTCAAATTTTTGCGAGCGCATCAATGATGATTTTTCGTAAGAAAATATCCAGCATACTGCCGAACACGGCAAAAGCGATGACGGAGGTCGCTCTCGATCCCGAGGTCACCGGACTGTGCTGCGATTCCCGCCGGGTCGAACCGGGGGATGCGTTTTTTGCGCTGCCCGGTGTTCAATCTGACGGGCGCCGCTTCATTGCAGATGCTCTGCAGCGAGGCGCGCAGGCTGTGGTCGCAGAGCATCCGGTCGATCTGCCCGAGGGAATTGCAGGATTCGTGGTGCCGAATGGGCGTGAGACCATGGCGCAGGCTGCCGCGCTGTTTTACGGCGATCCGACGGCGGGGCTGCCGGTTGTCGGTGTAACCGGAACCAACGGCAAGACCACCGTGACCTATCTTCTTGAGTCGATCCTCAAGGCTGCAGGGTTCAAACCTGCCGTGCTGGGAACCATCAACTACCGCCTGGGGGACATCTGTCTTCCGGCCCCCCATACAACGCCGGAATCGACGGACCTCATGGCAACACTGGCCCAACTCCGGAAGGAGGGCGCAGACAGCCTGGTCATGGAGGTTTCTTCCCATGCCCTGGCCCAGCACCGTGCCGATGGTGTCCATTTTGCCGTTGGAGTGTTCACCAACCTGACCTCCGAGCACCTGGACTATCATGGCGATATGGCGTCCTATTTTGCCAGCAAAAAGCGTCTGTTCAAGCTGCTTCCGGAGAGCGGAGGACATGCGGTCATCAACGTCGACGATCCTTACGGGCAGCACCTGGCAGAGGAAATCGAGGGTGCCCTGACCTGCGGACGCAGGGAGGGCGCTGCGGTGACTCCGGAGTCGGTGTCATTGACTCTCGACGGAATCAAGGGGCGAATCCGCACACCCTCAGGAGTTTTTGAACTGCAATCCGGACTGCTGGGTGAGTTCAATCTCGAGAATCTGCTGTGCGCGGTGGCCGCGGGTGTCGCGCTCAATCTGCCTCTTAAAGCCATTGAAAAAGGGATAAGTCAGTCGCCTGGGGTTCCGGGACGTCTGGAGCGCATTGAAAACAGCAAAGGGGCCGTCATTCTTGTGGACTATGCCCACACCGGCGACGCTCTCGACAAAGTGTTGTCCACCGTCTGCCGACTGAATCCCCGGCGGGTGCTGGTGGTGTTCGGCTGCGGCGGGGATCGGGACAAAAGCAAGCGTCCTGCCATGGCTGCGGTCGCGATACGTTACGCCGATCTTGCCATAATCACGACGGATAACCCGCGCAGCGAAGACCCGGCCACGATTATTGACGAGATCGAGGCGGGATGCCGTAAAGCCGGCGGCCGCTCTTTGTCGCGTGATGAGTTGAGCGGATTGGAAAAGGGATATTTTATCGAGCACGATCGACGTCGGGCAATCGACCTGGCCGTTTCGCTGCTGCAGCCCGGCGACCTGCTGCTGGTGGCCGGCAAGGGGCACGAGGATTACCAGATCATCGGCTCCGAGCGTCTGCACTTTGATGATCGAGAACAGTTGCGCCGAAGTCTGGCAGAGCAGGAGGTCTCAGGATGAAACTCGATTTGACCGAAGTGGCCCGTGTCACTGGTGGAACATTGATCCCCGCCGATGCCCAGGGGACAATCGAAGGGGTTTCGACGGACAGCCGCTCCATTGCCGCAGGGCAATTGTTTGTTCCCCTGCGGGGCGAGAATTTCGACGGCCACGATTTTCTGCTCCAGGCGGCAAGGCGCGGCGCTGCGGCCTGCTTGTCCGAAGAGGTCATTGCGGGGTTTCCGGCGCCGGTCGTACAGGTGCGCGATACCTTGAAAGCCCTCGGCGATCTGGCTTCGGCCTGGCGTGAACGCCTGAGAGGACCCCTGGTAGCGGTCACCGGCTCATCGGGAAAGACAACTACCAAGGAGATGCTCGCTTCCATTTTAAAAGAAACGGGAGACGGGCTTAAAACAGAAGGCAATTTCAACAACCTGATTGGAGTTCCTCTGACCCTGTTTCGGCTTGACCCCGAACGTCACGAGTGGGCGGTGGTGGAAATGGGCATGAGTGCTCGGGGCGAGATTGCAAGGCTGGTGCAGATTGCCCGTCCCCAGGTTGGCGTCATCACAAATATCGGCCACGCGCATCTTGATACCCTGGGAGGTATCGAAGGGGTGGCTCGGGCCAAAGGGGAGCTTTTTGCCGCCCTTCCTCCGGGGGGTAATGCAATCGTCAATGCCGATGATCCCAGAGTGCGGGCCCTGCCGGTGGCCAATGGCGTAAAGCGCGTGCTTTTCGGGATGAGCCAGGAGGCCCAGGTGCGCGGGGTGGATCTGAAACTGCGGGAACGTGATTCGGCTTTCCGGCTGTGCATGGGAAGCACCGAAGTGCTGGTGCGCCTGCATGTTCCGGGGCGACACAATGTTTTCAATGCATTGGCGGCTGCTGCTACGGCTGCGACGCTCGGTGTGGACCCCGCAACCATCGCCCGAGGTTTGGCGCGCTATCGCCCGGTTTCCGGCCGTTTCAACCTGAGTTCCCTGCCGGGGGGCGCACTGCTTATTGACGACAGTTATAATGCCAATCCCCTGTCGGTCAAAGCCGCGCTGACGACCTTGTCTGAAATGCCTGGCGCCGGCAGACGCATTGCGGTGCTCGGCGATATGCTTGAGCTTGGTTCTGACGCTGCCCGCCTGCACCGCGAAATTGGCGCAGAAGCTGCGCGCTGTTGTGATGTGCTGCTGGTGATGGGGACCCTGGGGGAAGAGACTGCCGCCGGGGCGCGTGCCGCAGGCATGCCCGCCAACCGGATCTGGACGGCAAAAGACCACCGGGAGGCGGCCGACCGCCTGCGTAATGTACTGGCCCGCGGTGACCGGTTGCTGGTTAAGGGATCGCGCGGCATGAAAATGGAAAAAATCTGCGCTTTGCTGCGGGAGCGTCAGGACTTCCGGCTTGCAGTGGTCATCTGAGGGACGCCGATGCTCTATCATCTTCTATATCCGCTTCATACAGAATACAGTGCGTTCTACGTGTTTCGCTTCATCACGTTCCGCACCATCTATGCCACCATCACGGCATTGGTGATATCGTTTATCATCGGTCCCTGGCTGATCAACAAGCTGTCTGCTTTGCAGATCGGTCAGTCGATCCGCAAAGTCGGACCCGAGTCCCATTTTAAAAAAGAGGGCACTCCCACCATGGGCGGAACCCTGATCCTGTGCGCCATTGTGCTGCCGACTCTGCTCTGGGCTGATCTGACCAATTTTTATGTCTGGGTCACCCTTCTGGTGACGGTGGGTTTCGGTGCCGTCGGCTTTACCGACGATCTGCTCAAGGTCAAGCGTCGCAGCAGCGACGGCCTGTCTGCACGGCAGAAAATGTTCTGGCTTCTGCTTATTTCGCTGGCGGCGGGCGCCATGCTTTATTTTCACCCCAACTTTCAGACGACTCTGGGGGTGCCGTTCTTTAAAAATGTACGGCCGGACCTGGGTTGGTTCTATATCCCTTTTGTCCTGCTGGTAGTGGTAGGATCGGGAAATGCGGTCAACCTTACAGACGGTCTGGACGGTTTGGCAATCGGTCCCATCATTATCGCATCCGCGACTTATCTGCTCTTTGCCTACCTGGCCGGCAACGCGCGGTTATCGGAATATCTGCAGATCAACAGCGTGCCGGGAGCAGGGGAACTCACCATCCTGTGCGGCGCCATGGTCGGTGCCGGACTTGGGTTTCTCTGGTTCAACAGCTATCCGGCTCAGGTATTCATGGGGGATGTGGGCAGTCTGTCTCTTGGCGGGGCACTGGGGACCATCGCCGTGGTGACCAAGCAGGAGATCGTGCTGGTGATCGTTGGCGGTATCTTCGTAATGGAAGCCCTGTCGGTCATTTTCCAGGTGACCTCCTTTCGGCTGTACGGCAAGCGAATTTTCAAGATGGCGCCTCTGCACCATCATTTTGAACTGAAAGGATGGCCTGAACCGAAGATCATAGTCAGGTTCTGGATTATCGCTTTTATCCTTGCTCTGGTCGGGCTTTCGACACTGAAGTTGAGGTAGGTACGTGGAGCAATACGGGGGAAAAAATGTCCTGATCGTGGGAGGCGGCAAAACGGGGCTGGCGCTGCTGGGATTTTTCCTGCGCCATGGAGCCCGGGTGATCCTCTCCGACCGCAGGGATGAAACCCGCATCCCCCAGGTGGAAACCATGCGGCAGGCCGGGGTGACTCTCGATCTGGGGGGGCACGACCCGGCCAAATTCAAAAGTTCCGACCTGATCGTGGTCAGTCCCGGCGTGTCCCTGACCCAGCCCGCTATATGCGCAGCGATTGAGGCGGGGGTGCCGGTGTGGGGAGAGATTGAGGTTGCAGCCCGTGCGTTCAATGCTCCCCTGGTAGCAATCACGGGGACCAACGGCAAATCGACGGTCACCACCCTGATCGGCAGGATCTTGAAAAGGTGCGGCTTCAAGACCTTTGTCGGGGGAAATCTGGGCCAGCCTCTCATCGAAGCTGAACGTGAGAGCGACTGGGACTGGATCGTTGCCGAAATTTCGAGTTTTCAGCTCGAAGCCGTACAGACGTTTCGTCCCCGACATGCCCTGCTGCTCAATATCAGCGAGGATCATCTGGACCGCTATGAAGCCATGGAAGATTACATGGCGGCCAAGGCCCGGGTATTCACAGCGCAGACCGAAAACGACTGGGCGATCCTCAACTATGAAGATCCGCTGGTTCAGAAAATTGCACAACAGGGACGCGCGCGCCGGGTTCAGTTTTCTTCCCGGCAGGTGCTCGAGGAAGGAATGGGGTTTGACGGCCGGGAAATCGTCTGGCGCCATTGCGGAAGCGAGGAGCGCTTTCCTGCAGACGAGTTGAAGCTGGCAGGAATTCACAACATCGAAAATGTCATGGCCGCCATGATCCCGCCACTGCTTGAAGGCTGCCTCGCTGAAACCGCATGGGAGGCCGTGTGCAGCTTTGCAGGTCTGCCGCACCGCATGGCTCATGTGCGGACTCTCGACGGCGTAAGCTGGTATGACGACTCAAAGGCGACCAATGTCGGCAGCGTGGTGAAAAGTCTCGAGGGGCCGCCGGCTCCGATCATCCTGATTGCCGGCGGCAAGGATAAGGGGGGCGACTATGAACCGTTGCGGGATCTGGTGGCTCGCAAAGTTGCCTGCCTGATTCTGATCGGGGAAGCTGCTGCGCGCATGGAGCGGGATCTTGCGGGAACGACCCGCATTGAGCGCGCCGCCGATCTGGCCGAGGCGGTGCAAACGGCCCACCGCCTTGCGACCGAGGGGACGACGGTGCTGTTGTCGCCGGCTTGCTCAAGCTTTGATATGTTTCGTGATTTCGAGGACCGGGGCGATCAGTTCGCTTCTCTGGTGCGGCTGTTGCCGGAACTTCAGCAAAGGGATATCGGTTGATGATGGCGCGGCGCGAATATGATACGACGATTCTGCTGCTGGCGGTGGTTCTGACCTGCCTGGGCGTCGTCATGGTCTACTCCGCCTCGGCCATCATGGCCTCGCAGCGTTTCAGTGACGGTTTTTATTTTCTGAAACGCCAGGGGATCTTTGCGATTGCAGGGTTTCTGGTGATGGCCGCCTGCATGCGCATCGACTATCACTTCTGGCGTCGCCTGACGGTGCCGGCAATGGTCTCGGCCGTGGTGCTGCTTGCGTTGGTGTTGATTCCGGGGGTCGGGACTCAGGTCGGCGGAGCCTCGCGCTGGTTGAGGCTGCCTGGTTTTTCCCTGCAGCCGGCCGAGGTCGCAAAAATCGCCATGGTGCTGTATCTGGCCCACTCATTGACCCGGAAGAAGGACAAGGTCAAAAGTTTCAGGCTCGGTTTTCTGCCTTACATGGTTGTATTGGCCGTGGTGCTTGGGTTTCTGCTCGGACAGCCGGACCTGGGCAGCGCCATGGTCATTGCCGCAGTGGCGATGGCGATGCTGATGGTCGCCGGAGCCCGCTTGAGCTATTTGATTTCGGTCGGATTGCTGGCCCTTCCGGTGCTTTATGTCGCCATCATGCAGGTCGACTATCGGCGTCGCCGGATTATGGCGTTCCTTGATCCATGGGAAGATCCGTACAATACCGGATTTCAGATTATCCAGAGCTGGACGGCTTTCGGGATGGGGGGAGCCTTTGGGCAGGGATTGGGCGAAGGGCGGCAGAAGCTTTTTTACCTGCCCGAGGCCCACACCGACTTCATCCTGTCGGTCATCGGCGAGGAGCTGGGGTTTGCCGGCATCATAATTATCGCCGCCATGTTCCTGGTTTTCTGCCTGCGTGGATTGCGGGCCGCGGTGCAGCATCAGGATGATTACGGTCGCTATCTGGCCTTCGGACTGACCTTTCTGATCGGCATGGAAGCCTTTGTCAATATGGGAGTGGTCATGGGACTGCTGCCCACCAAGGGATTGGCGCTGCCTTTCCTGTCCTATGGGGGAACCAGCCTGCTGACGACGCTGTTTGCCGTCGGAATTCTGCTCAACATCACCAGCCGGAATCGGGAGGGAAGCCCATGAAGATGCTTTTAGCCGGTGGCGGAACAGGCGGTCATCTCTTCCCGGCGGTTGCCTTGGCGGAGCAGCTCCTGCGCGAGCAGCCGGAAGCGGAAGTGCTTTTTGTCGGCACCCGCCAGGGAATTGAGAGCAGGATTCTGCCGCGGCTCGGTTTTCCTCTGCGCACCATTGATATCTCCGGCTTTGTCGGCAAGGGTCTGGGGTCAAAGCTTGCCCTGCTGCCCAAGCTGATCCGAAGTCTTGCTCAATCCCGCGCCCTGGTGCGCGAATTCGAGCCGGATGTGGTCGTAGGGGTGGGAGGCTATGCCGCCGGCCCGGTGCTTGCTGCCGCCCGTCTGCTGCGCTACCCTGCCTTGATTCACGAGCAGAACGCGCGTCCCGGGTTGACCAATCGCATCCTGGCGCCCTGGGTCGACCGTGTCTGTCTGTCTTTTGAAGATACGGGCGAGGCTTTCAAGCGAGTGCCGACGGTGGTAACAGGAAACCCGGTGCGCACGGCGCTTGTTCATTCCCATGCCCTCAGCGAGGGGATGCCGACTCTGCTGATCTTCGGGGGTTCGCGCGGCGCTCGCGCCATTAACGACGCCGTAATTGACACTTTGCCGGAACTCGAGAGCATGCGCGGCAGGATCCGCCTTCTGCATCAGACCGGTGATGAGGATCTTGAGAGGGTGCGCGCCGGGTATCGTGCGGTCGGGTGGGATGATGAAGGCGTTGTTTCTTTTATCGAAGATATGGCTGCAGCCTATCGCCAGGCTCACCTTGTTCTGTGTCGCGCCGGGGCGACGACGCTGGCCGAATTGACGGCTTGCGGGCGCGCAGCCATTCTGGTGCCCTATCCCCACGCTGCCGGGGATCATCAGACCGACAACGCCCGGGCGCTGGCCGAACGGGGGGCGGCGCTTCTGCTGCCGCAGAGCGAGCTGACGTCGCAGCGGCTTGGCCAGTTGCTGCGTGAACTCCTTCCCGACCGCGATCTGCTGACATCCATGGCCCGATCCGCCCATGCCCTGGGGCGACGTGATGCAGCGCAGGCGCTGTTGGAGCAGTGTCGTCAGGTCGCGCGAAAAAAATGAGCGCCGCGGCAAGACAACTCGACCGAAGAGGCAGCTGCCTGTTCTCTGGAACGCGAGAAAGGATCGCCACAGGCGATCGGTGGAGAGACCATGTACGGTAAAATCCGTAAAATTCATTTTGTCGGCATCGGCGGCATCGGCATGAGCGGCATAGCCGAGGTTCTGCTCAACCTTGGCTACCAGGTCTCCGGATCGGATCTGCAGGAGAGCGAGACGACGCTGCGCCTGGCCAATCTGGGTGGAGAGATCGCCATCGGCCATCGACCGGAGAATGTGATCGGTGTCGACGTGGTGGTGACCTCCACTGCGGTCAAGGAATCCAACCCCGAGGTGGCTGAGGCGCACAAAAGCCTGATCCCCGTGATTCCGCGCGCCGAAATGCTGGCCGAACTGATGCGCATGAAATACGGCATCGCGGTGGCCGGAACTCATGGTAAAACAACCACCACCAGCATGGTGGCGACCCTTTTGTATCATGGCGGCATCGATCCGACCTCGGTCATTGGCGGACGCCTCGACTCTCTCGGCTCCAATGCCAAACTCGGGCAGGGCAAATTCCTGGTGGCGGAGGCGGACGAGTCGGACGGCTCCTTCATGCTGCTCTCGCCCACCATCGCGGTGGTGACCAACATCGATGAAGACCATCTCGATTTTTACAGCGACATCGAGGAGATCAAAGATACTTTCGTTGATTTCATCAACAAGGTGCCTTTTTACGGACTGGCGGTTCTCTGTCTGGACGATCCGGAGGTGCAGGCGATCATTCCCCGGGTCAAGAAGCGCTTCATTACCTACGGGCTGGCGGGACAGGCGGATCTGAGCGCCGACAGGATCAGGCACGAGGGTGATCGGACCTATTTCACGGTCCGTTATCACGGTGAAGTGCTGGGCGAGATCTCCTTCCGCATGCCCGGTCGCCACAACGTGCTCAACGCCCTTGCAGCTCTGGCGGTTGCCATGGAACTCGGGGTGCCGTTTGATGTGCTCGTTGAAGGATTCAGAGATTTCGGCGGGGTTCAGCGCCGCTTCCAGATCAAGTACACGGACGACCAATTGATGGTCGTTGATGATTACGGGCATCACCCGGTGGAGATCAAGGCCACCCTGGCCGCTGCCCGCTGCGGTTGGAACCGGCGGGTTGTCGCGGTTTTTCAACCCCATCGGTATTCGCGCACCGAAGCCCTGTTCGATGAATTCGTCACGGCATTCTACCAGGCGGACGAAGTGATCGTCACCGACATCTACGCCGCCGGCGAGGAGCCGATCGAAGGTGTTAACAGTGCCGCGCTGGTTGAGAGCCTGCGTACGCATGGACATAAAAAAGCCTCTTATGTGGCCGATCGCCATGCCATTGCCTCCTGCCTGCTGCCGCGATTGAGTGAGGGTGATATGGTGATCACCCTGGGGGCCGGCAATGTCTGGCAGGCCGGAGAGGATCTGATCCGCCTGTGGCGGGAGCGAAAGGCCTGAACACAGGGTTTGAATTAATAGGCAACCAAGATACAGGCGGGCATTGACAGAAAATGTCGCACCCGGTCCGGTATGGAATAAGAGATGACGCGAGCGGAATTGAAATCCAAACAGATCGCCGTCCTGATGGGCGGCTGGTCCGGTGAGCGCGAAGTTTCCCTGCGCACGGGAAAGGCTGTCCTCAAGGCCCTGCAGGCCAGCGGTCATCGGGCCTGCGGCATCGATGTTGGGCGTGATCTTCCGCAACAGCTGCACGAAGCAGGGGCGGAAGTGGCCTTTGTCGCTCTGCACGGTCGATTCGGCGAGGATGGTACCGTTCAGGGACTGCTGGAGATGATGGGGATTCCCTATACCGGCTGTGGTGTCTTGTCCTGCAGCCTGACGATGGACAAAATCGCCACCAAAAAAATTCTCGTCTATCACGATGTGCCGACGCCGGATTTCAAAGTTGTGCGCCGGGGTGATGACCCGGCGCCGCTGATGACTCAATGCAACGACTTCCCCCTGGTGGTGAAACCCTGCAGGGAAGGCTCGACGCTGGGAGTGACCATCGCCCGTGACCGGGAGTCTTTGCACAAAGGGCTGCAGGATGCGCTCAAGCTTGATACGCGGGTACTGGTGGAAGAATACATCCCTGGACGGGAAGTGACCGTCAGCGTCCTTGACGGAGAAGCCCTGCCGATCATCGAGGTGGTACCTCGCGGCGGTTTTTACGATTTCAATGCCAAATACGTCGCTGGCTCTACTGAGTATCTGATGCCTGCGCCGCTGGAACCGGCCCTCTACCGTCGCATTGCACATACGGCTGTCACGGCCTGCGACGCACTGGAGTGTCGTGGCGCAGTGCGAGCCGATTTTCGGGTCAGGGAAAACGACTTTTTCTGCCTTGAAGTCAATGCGATTCCAGGAATGACCGAAACCAGTCTGCTGCCCAAGGCTGCGGCCGAAGCAGGGATCGCATTCGATGAGTTGGTGCAGCGTATTCTTGAAGGAGCGGCGCTCGATAAGTAAAAGCCGGGTGTGACCAGGGAAAAGAAAACGGATGCGTGATTACAAAGCGACCGATAATCCGCGCGTCAAGCGCAACAAGGCCAAGCGCAACAAGGCCAAACGCGAGCGGCAGCCCCGTGACTGGCGCAGGCTGCTGCAGCGGGCTTTACGGATTGCGGTGGCGGCTGTTAGTGTCACGTTTATCGTTGGCGGCGCCGTTGTTGCCGCACGCATGCTGGCGAGTTCCGACCTCATGCGGGTCGCCCGCGTTCAGGTTGAAAACACGCATCGGACCTCCGAAGAGGAGATTGTCGCACTTTCGGATATCGAAGTCGGAGACAGGATCTTCGAGCTTGACCTGGATATGATAGCCGCACGTATCGAGGAAAATCCCTGGGTTCGGCAGGCGCGGGTCGATCGGATCTTTCCGCAGGATGTGCGCATCCGTGTTGCCGAGCGAGAACCGCGCGCGATCGTCAACCTTGGCTACCTCTATTATGTGGATGAGGAGGGCGAGGTCTTCAAGATGCTTGACGGGCGCGACCGCCTCGACTATCCGGTTATCACCGGGATAGAGCGTGATGAACTGATCGATCATCCCCGCCAGGCGCAGGCCCGTTTGCGGCGGGCGGTATCACTGCTGGCAGAGTTGGAGCAACGGCGGCATTTCAACACAGAAGCGGTGTCGGAAATCCATTTGAATGACCGCCGGGGGATCGCGCTCTACACTTATCGCAGTGCTGTTGCGGTCCATCTGGGCGAAGGGGATTACGCTGAAAAGCTTGACCGACTCGAGCGGGTTTACAAAGAACTGGAGCCGCGCCTGGCGATGCTTGAATATATCGACCTGCAGGTGCCGGATCGGGTCATCGTTCGCAGGGACCCGGGCACGACAAGTGCCGGAGGTTGACTTTTGAATGAAAAACACCGAAGCGCGCTGTGGCGGATCTGTATCGAGGCGCGTTACCGCTGTTGGAAGCAGAGCAAGAGTTTTTCGCACAGGCGAATATCGGCAAACAAGGGGGAACCATGAGTAGCAGAAAAGACAACCTGGTCGTCGGACTCGATATCGGAACCACGAAGATCTGTGCCATTGTCGGCAATCTGACCGATGAAGGACTTGACATTGTCGGCATCGGGACCAGTCCCTCAAAGGGGCTGCGCAAAGGGGTGGTGATCAATATCGAGAGCACCGTGTCCGCCGTGCGCAAGGCGCTGCAGGAGGCGGAACTGATGGCCGGCTGCGAGATCAAATCCGTGTTTGCCGGGATCGCGGGCGGTCATATCAAGGGGTTCAACTCCCAGGGTGTCATTGCCATAAAAAATCGCGAGGTGACCAACGAGGATGTGAGGCGTGTCATTGATGCCGCCAAGGCGGTCGCCATCCCCATGGATCGCGAGGTGATTCACATCCTGCCGCAGGAATTCATCATCGACGATCAGGATGGGATCAAGGAGCCGCTGGGGATGAGCGGGGTGCGCCTTGAGGCAAAGGTGCATATCGTGACCGGCGCCGTCGCCAGTGCGCAGAACATCATCAAGAGCTGCAACCGTGCGCAGGTCGACGTTGCCGACATCGTTCTGGAGCAACTGGCGTCGGCCGAGGCGGTTCTTTCGAGCGACGAGAAGGAACTCGGCGTGGCGATGGTCGATATCGGCGGAGGCACCACCGACATTGCCATTTACATCGACGGGGCCATAAAGCACACAGCAGTTTTGTCGCTGGGCGGCAATCACCTCACAAACGACATCGCTGTCGGGCTGCGCACTCCCATGGGCGAAGCGGAAAAGATCAAGCATGCCTACGGCTGCTGCCTGACCAGCATGGTCGGCAAGGACGAAACCATCGAAGTGCCGTCCGTGGGCGGGCGCGAGCCGCGGGTGCTGTCGCGCCAGTTGTTGGCCGAGATTCTCGAGCCGCGGGTGGAGGAGATCTTCACCCTGGTCAACCGGGAAATCATCAAGAGCGGCTACGAGGATCTGATTGCTTCTGGAGTGGTCATCACAGGCGGTACGTCGATTCTGCCGGGCATGCCCGAGCTGGCCGAGCAGATCTTCGGCATGCCGGTTCGGCGCGGTGTCCCCCGCGACATCGGCGGTCTGACCGACGTGGTCAATTCTCCCGTCTATGCCACAGGGGTCGGGCTGGTCAAGTATGGTTGCCGCAATATGGAGAGCAAGAATTTCACAATTGGTCAGGAAAACATCTTCGACAAAGTGATGAGACGGATGAAGGAATGGTTCGGCGAATTTTTCTAGGACATCAGAAACCGTCCGGGGTTGCGGAGAATCCCGGAAACAAAAGGCGAGGAGGGAGACATGTTTGAATTTGACGACAGTTTGGATCAAACCGCAAAGATCAAGGTCATCGGTGTTGGAGGCGGGGGTGGAAACGCGGTCAACACCATGATCGACTGCCATCTGGAAGGGGTCGAATTTCTCACGGCCAATACCGATGCGCAGGCGCTCAAAAACAGCCACGCACCGATGAAGGTTCAACTTGGCAGCAAGCTGACCAAAGGGTTGGGAGCCGGCGCCAATCCTGAAATCGGTCGCGAAGCTGCTCTGGAGGATCGGGCGCGCATTGCCGAATTTCTTGACGGGGCAGACATGGTGTTTATTGCCGCGGGCCTCGGCGGAGGCACCGGAACCGGGTCGGCGCCGATCATCGCCGAAGTTGCCAAGGAACTCGGCGCTTTGACCGTGGGGGTTGTGACCAAGCCGTTTACCCGCGAGGGCAAGCAGCGCATGAAGAAGGCCGAGCATGGTGTCGAGTGCCTTAAGAAGGTGGTCGATTCTCTGATCGTGATTCCCAATGACCGACTGTTGGGTCTTGCCGGTAAAAACATGAGCATTCTCGATGCGTTCAAGCCCTCGGACGATGTACTGCGTCAGGCAGTGCAGGGCATTTCCGACCTGATCACCACCAGCGGCCTGATCAACGTCGACTTTGCCGACGTCAAGGCGATTATGAGCGAGCGCGGCATGGCCATGATGGGGATCGGCGCGGCATCGGGCGAAAAACGTGCATCTGAAGCGGCACAGAAAGCCATCAGCAGCCCGCTTCTCGAGGACATCGATATTTCCGGCGCCAAAGGTGTGCTGGTCAATATCTGCGGATCTTCCAGCATGACGATGGAGGAGTTCGACGAGGCCTCCCGCATCATTCACGAGAAAGTGCACGAGGATGCCAACATTATTATCGGTCTGGTGGTCAACGAGGACATGGGCGAGAACATCAAAATCACCGCGATCGCGACCGGCTTTGGTGAATCTTTCGAGCGCAGCAAACTGGCCAGCGATGAACTCAAGGCCCAGGCGGCCATGGCTATGGGAACCAAGGTTGATCGCGATATTCCGGCGTTTATCCGTGAACGCCAGCGCGAGTCGATTCGCAACATGCGCTCGACCCTCGGCGGGAGTGCCGGTGGCGAGGATGAATACGACATTCCCACATTTCTGCGCAAACGCGTAGACTGAGAAACGTTTGCACTGAGTTTGAGCGTCAAACGTCGGACTGCGGCTGAGCTGTGTCCGAGTTTGTAAAACAACATACCGCATCTGTCATCAGTTCGTTCCTTCCCGAGTCGGTTCTCCGCCCGGCGAAGCAGGGGAGGTGCGCGTTTTTGATTTTTATTCTGTCTCCCTTACCAAGGCCGCTTAACCGCGGCCTTTTTTTCGTTGAATCTGTGTTAGGATGTTTCCTGTGAGGAGTGAGAAGTGAGTAGACGTCTACTTGACAAGGCGCGCCATCGTCTGGCGGCGGAAAGCGGGGTTCGGGCCAATCCCTGGGGGGGGCGGCTCGCCGTGGCGCTAGTGTATCCCAACACCTACCACCATGCCATGAGCAACCTCGGCTTTCTGACCGTCTATAATCTGCTCAATCAGCGCGACGATGTTCTCTGCGAGCGGTTTTTCCTGCCGGACCCTGAAGACCTGAAGGAACACCGCAATACCGGCTACCCACTTTTTTCGCTGGAATCGGGGCGGTTTCTCGACGAATTTGACCTTATCGCCTTTTCCCTCAGTTTTGAAAACGACTACCTTCATCTGCCGACGATCTTTGAACTGGGACGACTCCCCTGGAGAGCCGATGCGCGCGACGAACGCTCACCGCTGTTGCTGGCGGGAGGCGTCTGCGCTTTTCTCAACCCCGAACCCCTGGCGGATGTCATGGACCTGTTCGCGGTCGGTGAAGCGGAGCCGATTCTGCCTTCTCTGCTCGAGACGCTGCAGTCAAATGCGGGTGAGCGTGCGGAATTGCTTGTCCGGTTGGCGCAGCAGCCCGGCCTGTATGTGCCTTCGCTTTACGAGGCGACTTACGACGAAGGTGGGCAATTCAACGGACATCGTCCCCTTGCCGATATCCCCGCCAGGGTTGAGCGCCAGTATCTCTCCGACCTGAACCAGTCGCCGAGCCTCTCGTTCGTGCTTACACCGGAGACTGAATTCGGCGAGATGTTTCTCAGCGAGATTTCGCGCGGCTGTTCTCGCGGCTGCCGCTTCTGTGCCGCAGGGTACATCTATCTTCCCCCACGCGAGCGCAGTTTCGAGACGCTGCGCGAGCAGATCGACACAGGTCTCTGCCACCGCGCCCGTGTCGGCCTGGTGGGGGCGGCGGTCTCTGATCATCCAGATGCACCGGCCCTTCAGCGCCATATTCTGGAACGCGGCGGCGAAGTGTCCGTGTCCAGTCTGCGCCTCGATGCCCTGCGCCAGCAAGAAATCGAGGATCTGGTGGCATCCGGGCACAAGACCGTGGCCATCGCCCCCGAGGCGGGCAGCCAGCGAATGCGCGACCTGATCAACAAAGGGATCGACAGGGCGCAGATCCTGGAAGCCGTGCAGCGTCTGGCAGAGGCGGGGATGATCAACCTCAAACTCTATTTTCTCATTGGGCTGCCCGGTGAAACGGACGAGGATATCGAGGCGATCATCGTCCTGAGCGACGAAATCCGTCTGATCTGGCGCGAAGCGGGCCGCCGCCGCGGCCGGCTCGGGACGTTGACCCTGTCGGTCAATCCGTTTATTCCCAAACCCTTTACCCCCTTCCAGTGGGCCGGCATGGCACCTGAGAAAACATTGCGCAAGACAATCAAGACTGTGCGCGGCGCGGTAGCCCGCATGCCCAATACGGAGGTGATTTTCGAATCGCTTAAATCCGCGGCGCTGCAGGCCTTTCTGGCCCGCGCCGACCGACGTGCCGCCGAGGTGATCAGGCTTCTGGCGCAGGGCGGCAATCTCAAGTCTGCCTGCCGGGAGCAGGGGCTGGACCCGGAGGCGGTAGTGACCCGTGAGCGTGACCCGCAGGAGGTGTTCCCCTGGGAGATCATCGACAACCGGGTACGCCGGGAGTATCTGCTGCAGGAATACCGCCGTGCCCTGCAAGGCGACCTGACCCCTCGCTGCACCCCGGGCTGTGTACGTTGCGGCGTCTGTGGGAGGCCTTTTGCAACCGCCTCACATTCATGAATTGAAGGGGTATGACTTGACAGATGCAGGGGAGCAGGTAAAATGATGACCGATTCGATAATCATTTAACGCGCTGCTGCGCAAGGAGGTTTTTTATGGCACAGGAAAGAACTGGCGTGATCACCTTTAAAGGCAATCCCATGACGCTGATCGGCCCCGATGTGGGCGTGGGGCAGAGTGCGCCGGATTTCAAAGTGGTCGATACGGCTCTGCAGCCGGTAAGCCTGGGCGATTCCGCCGGCAAGGTGCGGCTGATTACGGTGGTACCCTCCATCGATACGCCAGTCTGCGATACCATGACCCGCAAGTTCAACGAGCAGGCCGCCCAGTTGCCTGACAACGTCGAAGTCTACACCATCAGCATGGATCTGCCTTTTGCCCAGAAGCGCTGGTGCGGCAACGCCGACATCGACAAGGTCAAAACTCTGTCCGATTACCAGGAGCGTTCTTTCGGTGAGAACTACGGGCTTCTGATCAAGGAATTGAAACTGCTGGCGCGCGCGGTTGTTGTGATCGACGCGGCGGGCAAGATCGCCTACCGCGAGATCGTCCCCGAGGTCACGGACGAGCCCGATTACGATGCGGCGTTGGCGGCGGTGAAGAAGCTGGTCTGAGAGAGATTTCCAGACAATCTGCTGATGAGGGCCCCTGTCTGACGGCGGGGGCTTTTATCATTTCAAGGGGATGGGTTAGCGATCGCGATTGCCGCGGTTTCCCAGCAGGCTTTCGAGGCTGAACAGCCGCCGCGACTGCTGGCGCAGATCCTGGGCTCGACCGTGCAGGTCCACGCCGCGGCGAACGATGCGCCCGGCGCGGCGCGCACCGAACAGCACCACCAGCAGGCCGATGAAAATAGCGATTTCCCACATCCCGAATCCGAACATATCTGTCTTCCTTTCGACCTTTTCCGGATCTTAGCCCGAATCTCTCTCCAGGTTCAAGGGTTAGTGTGACTTGCATGGGAGCGGAGAGATGCTTTATCGTAAAAGCTGCTGATCCTTAATTTTTTCAACTGTCAAAGAACAGAGATAGCGCAATGAATGTTGAACAGATGAAGAAGGTGGTGCGCGAGATCCTGACCCGCACCGATCTGACCCCCTGCATCGTGGGACACCGCGGGGTGGGGAAAACCGCCGGCCTGGTCCAGGTCTGCCGCGAAGCGGATCTCAATTACGTCCCGCTGCGGCTCGGGCAGATGGAGGTCGGCGACCTGGTGGGCATGCCTTACCGCGAGGGCGATGTCATGCGCTGGTCGCGGCCTTCATGGTGGCCCGCCGACCATGACCCGCCGACGGTGGTGCACTGTGACGAACTCAATCGTGCCCAGCAGGAAGATACCCTGCAGGCGATTTTCCAATTCGTCGAGCCCCCCGCTGAGGGACAGCGCCGCGCCCTTCACACCCATCAGCTCGATCCTCGTCACAAGGTGGTGGTGACCATCAACCCTCCGGATGGCACCTACCAGGTAGCGACCCTCGACCGGGCGCTGCTCGACCGTATGGTGATGATCTACGTGGAGTCGGACTACGCCTGCTGGGCCCGCTATGCCGAGCGCAAGGGCTTTGATGCCGAGGTGCGCCGCTTTCTTTCGGTGAACACGCAGATGCTGGCCGCGCCCGGTGAAGCGATGGACATGCAGATCGAGCCGACGGAGCGGGCCTGGGAGATGGTCAGCATTCTGCGCAAAAACTGTCGCTTCGATCCCGAACTGGAGATGGAGGTCTACGCCGGGCTGGTCGGCAACGAGGCCGCCGCCATGTTCCTGCGCTGGTGCCATGAAAACCGCGAACGCCCGGTGGAGGCGCATCAGGTTTTCGACCAGTGGCCAGAGGTGGCTGAGCGGGTGGCACACCAACGCGACGACCTGCAGGCGGCAACTCTCAATGCGGTGGTGAACCGTCTGCGTGATGATGCCGATCTGAATCCGGATCAGGAGAAAAACCTGGTGCAGTATATTGATATCCTGCCGCGGGATCTGCGCTTCGGCTTGGTCAAGACCCTGCTGCAGATTCCGGTGGTTGCGGCGATCCTGAGTCGTGACGAGTATGATGCGGTGGTGCTCGATGTCATCGAGCAGATCAGCCGCGAAGCCAGTTGAATGAGCCGACCATGAACGACTCCCAGCAGCGCGGGATCGAAAACGCCATCATCCGGCTGCTCAAGCGGCGTCCCTTCTACGGTCATATGCTTCTCGGCCTGCATCGCCGCTCCAGCCACGCGCCCGCGCCAGTTGGCATCACCCTGGCCGGCGGCGTGCCAACCCTGAGCGTCAACGCCGAACGGTTGGGGGAGTATCGTGAGGAGGAGCAGGAAGCCCTGCTCGAGCACATCATCAAGCATCTGCTGCATATGCACATGGCCCGCCGAAGAGACTGTCACCACCTCCTCTGGGATGTCGCCACCGATCTCGCTATCAACCCGGGCATCGAACACATGCCTGCCACCGCGCCACGGCCGGAGAAATTCAAACTTGACCCCGGCCTTGCCGCCGAAGAATATGCCCGCCAGTTGTCATCCCCTCTGGATATGGGCAACCTGGAAGGGGAGGGACTGGGCAGCGCCAGTCGCGAAGACGCCGGTGCACAGGCGGGAAGCGATGCCGATTCGAAGGATACGCCCCAGGCCACCCCGGTGGATGACCACGAGATCTGGCGCGAAGCGGACGCAACCCCCGTCAAACTCGCAGAGCAGACGGTGCGTGACCTGGTCCGGCAGGCCTGGCGCAAATCCTCCGGCGAAGTGCCCGGCGATGTCACGCCGCTGGTGCTGTCGATGCTGGCTCCCTCGCCGATCCCCTGGCGCCAGGTGCTGCGCCAGTTCGTCGCCGCCGCCGGAAGGATCGGGCGAAGATCCACCTGGAAGCGTGAAAACCGGCGCTTCGGCCACCAGACTCCCGGCCAGCGCAAGCGTCACCGCCTCAACCTGCTGGTGGCGATCGACGTCAGCGACTCCACCAATATTCAGGAGTTGCGTGAAAACTTTGCCGCCGAACTGGTGCGCATCGCCCGCGGCCGCGACAGTCTGCTTACGGTGCTTTATGCCGGCAGCCGTATCCAGAAGATCGAGCAGTTCCGCGGCACCGATGTGGTGGCCGAGGTCTATCACGGTGGCGGCTTCACCGACCTGCGCCCTGCCTTTGACTACGCCCGCACCATGCACCCGCGCCCGGCCGCCGTCATCTACCTGACCGACGGCTACGGCGAGGCCCCCGAAAAAATGGAATTTCCCACCCTCTGGGTGTTGACAAGAGATGGCCAAAAACCCGCTGACTGGGGTGTCGAACTGCGTCTTGACACCTGACCCCGACCAGCACACCATTGACGGACAACGGACATGAACACACTCCCTCCCATGACAGAAGACTCCGTGCGCGCCCTGCTTGAAGAAGCCGGCGCCCGCGTCGCCTCCCGCGGCGGCCGCACCGAGAACTACGGCGCCCCGCGCGAATTCTCCTTTGAAGTGCGCGCCCAGTTCCCCAACGGCCTCGTCCTGCAGATTGTGGCCCGCCAGTACAATTACCGCGCCCCCTGGGAAGCCGGGGGCCGCGTCAATGACCTGGTTGATGTGACCCTGCTGCGCGATGGCGCTCCTTCACCGCTGCCGCGCGGTTACGACTGGTTTCAGGGGCGGGACGAAGAAGAGGGGATCGACGAGCCGTCCCTGCGGGAGATCATCGCCGCAGTGCGCGACCTCAACCCCAAGATTTTCAAACTGCAGGAATTGACCGGGGATCTGTGATACGCAGGATGAACTCCGTCGAAACTAAGATAGAGTAGGTAATAAATATTCTCGGCAAGGAGTTCATCATGGATGCAGATCTCAACAATCAAGATCAGATTTCACGCCTCAGCCAGATTGACCTGTCTCAACTCTCCCCTGATGGCGGCGATGCCTTCAACCGTCTGATCTTCGAAAAAAGCCCTTATCTTCTGCAGCATGCGGAGAACCCCCTTGACTGGTACCCGTGGGGGGAGGAGGCCTTCGAGCGGGCGCGGCGGGAGGACAAGCCGGTGTTTCTGTCCATCGGCTATTCCACCTGCCACTGGTGTCATGTCATGGCCCATGAATCCTTTGAAGACCCTGAAATCGCCGAGGTCCTCAACCGTCATTTCATCTGCATCAAGGTCGACCGCGAAGAACGTCCGGACATCGACGATACCTACATGACCATCTGCCAGATGCTCACCGGCAGCGGCGGCTGGCCGCTGACGCTTCTGCTCGCTCCCGATAGCAAGCCGTTTTTCGCCGCGACCTATCTGCCGAAGCAATCCCGTGGCGGGGCAATGGGGCTCATCGACCTGGCGCAGCGCGTGGCGGATCTGTGGCACAGCGACCGAAAGAAAATCACCGAAGCCGGTGAGCAGATTCATCAATCTCTGCTGAATCTCGACCAGGTCAAGGGACAGGGAGGCACTCTTGAGCCCCGTTATCTCGAGGTTGCGAGCAGACATTTCGAGCGCACTTACGATGTTCAGCACGGAGGCTTCGGGCGGGCGCCCAAATTCCCTACCGCGCACAACCTTTCCCTGCTGCTGCGCATCGGTCGTCGTTTTGATGATACGAAGGCGCGCGATATGGCGCTGCATACCCTGAAGCGGATGCGCATGGGAGGTCTCTTCGATCAGATCGGCTTCGGCCTGCATCGCTATTCGGTCGATGAACGCTGGCTGGTGCCCCACTTTGAAAAAATGCTCTACGACCAGGCGATGGCATCCCTGGCTTATCTCGATGCCTGGCAGTCAACGGGCGACTTTTTTTACGGCCGGACTGCAAGCGAGATCCTCGACTATGTGGTGCGCGATCTCAGGCACCCCCAAGGGGCGTTCTGCTGCGGCGAGGATGCCGATTCGGAAGGGGCGGAAGGTATCTTCTATCTCTGGAGTCAGGCTGAAATTGAAGCCATCCTCGGTGCGGAGCAGGGCGGGATTTTCTGCCGGGTTTACGGCGTCAGCGAGGAGGGGAATTTTGAAGGGAAGAACATCCTGCATCTCGAATCCGACAGGGCCCAGTTGGCGCAGGATCTGGTCCTGCCGCAGGAGAAGCTTGACGATCTGCTGGAGGATGCGCGGCGCAAGCTGCTTGCAGTCCGTGAGCGAAGAGTTCGCCCTCATCGCGATGACAAGGTGCTCGCCGGCTGGAACGGGCTGATCATTGCAGCCCTTGCCCGGGGCGGGGCTCTGCTGGAGAATGCCGAACTGATCTCCCACGCCGAGCAGGCCGCTGATTTCATCCTGCACAGACTGCGCGACGAACAGGGGCGGCTTCTGAGGCGGTACCGTGAAGGCGAAGCGGCCATCCCTGCTTTTCTCGAGGATTACAGCTTTCTGGTCTTTGGCCTGACCGAACTCTACCAGGCAGCTTTCAATCCTCGTTTTCTGACGGCGGCCCTGGATCTCAACCGCGAGATGCTGCGGTTGTTCAGCGACGAGAGGGGAGGTCTCTACGATACGGGCGCCGATGCCGAAATCGTCCTCAGGCGCGGGCGCAGCCTCCACGACGGGGCGCTGCCTTCCGGCAGTTCGGTGGCGGTCCTCAACCTGCTGCGTCTGGCGCGTCTTTCGGGGGACATGGAATTGGAAGAGCGGGGCGAGCAGTTCCTTGGGAGGCTGCTGCCGATGGTCGAGCAGAATCCGCAGGCCTTCGGGCAACTTCTTATCGCCCTCGATTATGCGCTCGGGCCGCGACAGGAAGTGGTCATTTGCGTACCGGAATCGGATGCGCATCCCGATGAAATGCTTGCTGTTCTACGCCGGAAGCTGCGCCCCGCAACGCTGGTGCTGCTGCAGCGGCCGGATGATGCAGAAAGCAGCCCGCTGCTTGCCCCTTTGCGTGGCAAGCATGTGGTTGATGGGCAATCGACAGCCTGGGTCTGCCGGGACCAAAGCTGTCGGCAACCGGTCACCTCGGCTGAGGAATTGGGGCAGATTCTGGATGGATGATCAGCCTGAGGAGGAGCGCCCCCGGATGTCCTGGTGCAATTCTTCGCCTGTTTTAAGCGGCGCGCCGGCATCGTTGGCGGTCAGGCGACATTCAAAATATTCCTCCGGTGTGTTGATGTTGCGAAAGCTCTTTCCCTGTGGGTCGACGGCGTTGACGGCGGTGATCGCCACCTCGCTCACCCGGACCTGGGGGAAGAAGTGCACGATGCGGCGGCGTCCGCGGTCCAGGGTGTTTTCAATGGCGCCGAGGCAGCTCTTGTGATAGAGGGCGTGCAGCGGTTCGAGGCCGTTGGGGCTTTGCGGGATGACCACCGCGGCCTGCCCCGACTGATTGCAGAGTGTGCGGATCAGATTCGCGTTCAGGTAGGGCATGTCGCAGGCGGCCACAAAAATTCGCTCATTCTGCGCATGGCACAGCCCGGAATGGATGCCCGCCAGGGCGCCCAGCCCGTAGTAGATATCGGGGACCTTGCGGCAGGGAATGTCCTGGTAGAGCCCCGGAGAGTTGGTGACGATGATCACCTCGTCGAACAATTCCGTCATCTTTCGATAGATATGATCGATGAAACGCGCGCCGGCGACGGGCAGCAGTGATTTGTCGCACCCCATGCGCCGGCTCTCGCCCCCCGCCAGGATGACGCCGGTGATGCCGGCAATCCGCTTCTGGTCTGCCGCCTGTCGGAGGCGTTCGTGATGGGTGTAGACCTCGAAACTCCCACCGCGCACATAGCCGATCAGGGTGATGCCCGCCTGCTGTGCAAGCTCTACCGCAGCGTCGGTGGGCGAAGTGCGCGAGGCAATCAGGGCGATGCCCAGCCGAGCCGCTTTGGCCACCATCTCCGTTGACACTCTCCCCGATGTGACCAGCAACTTTCCTTTCAGGTCGATCCTCTTGAACAGAGCCTCTCCCGCAATGCGGTCGAGGGTGTTGTGGCGGCCGAGATCTTCAGCGAACAGCTCCGGGTCTTCCGTCGAAGAAACGGCCGCAGAGTGAATTCCCCCGTGCCGGGAATAATTGTCCGCCAACCGTGCCAGATTCATCATCAGGCCGAGCACGGTCTGCGGATCAATGGTGGCGGACGGCGCAGTGCCCTTATTTTCAACTGGTCTGAGGTGGTGAGGAAGGTTGAAGACGATTCCAGTGCCGCATCCGGAGGTCAGGGTCGGGGTAAGACGCTCCGGAATATCTATTTTTAGGCGAATGTTGGCAAGCCCGAATTCGCTGCAGACTCCCAGGCTGAGAATATCGTCCGGAGTGGATATAAAGCCCTGCAGTCGCAGAAAACCGACAGCGAGAAAATTCAGTTGATGAGGGCTGGCCACCAGGGTCGCAAGCTCCCGTTCATTGACCACCAGGCGCAGGGGGAACTCCTGCACAATATGGCGTTCTCGCTGTTGAAATGCCTGTTTCTCATAACGGACGGTGGTGCGGGGGGGGATCGTCCCTGTCATCTGTCGGACCTCGCTTCCATCAGGTTGTTCCTTAGTGGTTCAGAAAAAGCCTGTTGCTGTTCGGCGAAGAAGCTAGCAGAAAGCGTGCCGCAGAAAAGTTGCTTAAAAACAATATGTTGACGACAGGGTGATGGGTCGGGACGACCCATGTGAGTCATTTTGATCCAGAGGCTGCAGGCAAGAGGTTGTCAGGTGGGCTCGCCGCTGCGGACCAGGGCGAGGAATTCGGTGAAACCATTGACCGTCAGCGTTTTATCGCGCAACTGGGGTTTTTTGAAGGTTGTGGCGATGTCGGCAAGAATTTCAAGCTGGGCGCCGTTGTCGTTATGGGGGGTCAGAATCAGGCAGACGATATGGCTGGGGGAGCCGTCCGGCGCATCGAATTCGATCCCTATTGGTGAAAGACCGATGGCGACGATGGGAGTCGGCAACCCCGGCAGGCGGGCATGGGGGACCGCGATGCCTTCGCCGATGCCGGTGGCCATCAGGCGCTCGCGGCTCAGTACCGCCGCACTGATCACCCCCACATCCAGACCGGCGTGAGGAGCAATGTTGCGGGACAACTCCCGAATGGCTTCCCAGCGATCGGTCGCTTCCAGGCAGGTGATGAATCCCTGCGGCTGCAGAAAATCGATAAAGCGGCGCGGTTTTTTCAGGTGCAGGATGCGCTGTAGTGCGGGGCCGCTGACCAGAGAGGTGATCAGCGCCATCACCACCAGAGACACAAACACTTCGTTGCTGATCAGCTCGAATTGGAGAGCCAGCACGCCGAGGATGATCCCCATGGTGCCCTGCGCGCTCATGCCGAAGCCCACCCCGATCGCATCGCGTCGCGTCAGCCCACCAAATCTCCCGCCCAGAGCACTGCCGATCACCTTGCCGCTGAGGGCGAGGATGAGGATTGTCAGGGTCAGCAGAACGTTGAAATTCTCAACGAAATTGACTTTGAGTCCGATGCTGGCGAAAAACAACGGCGCGAAAATAAAGGAGACAAACTGATCGATTGTGGCCCGGGTGCGCTCCCGCAGATGGCTGGAATGCCCCAGGGCGACCCCCGCGAGAAACGAGCCGAAGATGGCATGGATGCCGATCCATTCGGTAAATGCCGCCGAAACCAGGCAGATAGACAGGGCAAACCCGAGCACACCGCCGGGCCAGGTGGTATGGGCCTGAATCCAGGGGAGCAACCGGTGCAGGCACCAGGGGACGATAGTGAGCATGGCGGCGGTAAAAGCCAGCGTCATCCACAGGGTATGTTCCAGCGGCATGCCGTGGCCGGCGCCGATCATGCCGAGAATGACAGCGAACACCAGCCAGCCCAGCAGGTCGTTGAACACCGCGGCAGCGATAATCGTGACGCCCAGGTCGCTGCGATAGATGTTGAGATCCATCAGGATCTTGGCGATGATCGGCAGAGCCGAGATAGAAAGGGCTGTGGCCATGAACAGGGCAAACGGTAACGGGGGGGCTGGTGCCTGGTAACCGACCAGCCCGGGGGTCCACCAGGCGGCGGCAAAGCCGAGTGAAAAAGGCAGCAGCATGCCGGCGAGTGCCACCCACAGCGCTGTTTTGCCCTGACGCCAGACGGTGGAGAGATCGACCTCCATCCCGGCGACAAGCAGAAACAGCACGATGGCCAGGGTGGTCAGCCCGTCGAAAGCAAGGGCCCCGCCGCCGGTGTGTGGAAAAAGAAAGGTGTGCCAGTCCGGAGCCAGCGCCCCGAAAATGGTCGGTCCCCACAGGATGCCCGCCGAGATTTCTCCCAGAACCGACGGCAGATTATAGCGCTGCGCCAACTCGCCAAGCCCGCGGGCCGTGGCAAGCAGCAGGCCGAGGGCCAGAAACAGCGCTGTTATTTCGTGGGGAGTCAACGCGGCCATACACTCTCACTTCTCCGGTCCAGATCTGAGACATCCTGCAGAGCAATATTTAAATGGAGGAGAAAAAGTTTAAGCAAGCCGTGGGGCAGTGGCAAGTAAAAAGGTGGTGGGAGGCTCTGAATTAAACACGCCTTAGAGCGTGCTGCATTGGCATCGTGATGGAAAAAAGGGCGACGGTCTGACCCGTCGCCCCCTTGGCTTTTAACAGTGTCTGAGAAAACAGGCTGATCAGTTGTTGGCCTGAATCATCCCTTCGACTTTGGAGCGAAGCTCCTCATCTACGCTCAACTGATTGGCGATAGCGTTGTAGGTCTGTACTTCGAGCCCTTTTTCCTGCACCGCTTTGACCATCTTTTTATTGACTTCTTTCTGCATTTCCATGGCTTTTTGCTGCTCCTGTACATCCTTCAGTTTCTGGGCAAAGTCGTTCTGAATCCTGCCCAGCTCGGATGCCGCGGAAGCGAACTTTTCAAGGGTCGCTTCGTCAAAATCCTGCATGGTGGGTTGCTGGCCCTGCATTGCACCCTGTTGGCCGCCATTGCCGCTGCCATAGCCGGGCTGGGCCATTGCAGGCGCTGCTGTCAGAGCGAGGGTTGCAGCGATAAACGTACCGAGAAGGGCTTTGCGATTGGTCTTGATCAGGTTTTTCATGGGTTCGTACCTCCGTGAAACATTGAGCGTGAGATTCAACATTGCGACGCGGCATCCCCGCTGGATGCCGGCGTCTTTTTTTGATGAAACACATCACGGTAAAATGTGTCGCGTTCTGATGGTTTTCTGATAAAGCAACCAGAATGCCATTTTGACGAAGATGTCTGAAAAAGCATTCAAGTGTCTAAAATTAAACATAAAAAACCTTTACAGGTGGTGATCTGGTGATAATTTGACTGACTGTTTAGTGTGTGCAAATATGAGACATGTATTTTTTTAAGGAGTTCGCATGGCTGTTTTTCGTACAAAACCCGGTATGAGTCTGCGTGTCTCGATGCTGCTTTTTCTTGTCATCCCCCTGATCGGAGCCTTGGCGATCGCGGGCTATTTCAGCCTTCATCGTCTGGAAAAGCAGGTCGAGCAACGCATGCAGGAAGACATCGAACTGATCGCGCGCGCCATTCGCGGCCCGCTTGAGTATGCTTTGGAGCATGGGCGCGAAGGCAGCGTGTCCCAAGCCTTGTCTTCGGCATTCAGAATCGGGCGTGTTTATGGCGCTTATGTCTATGATGATGAAGGGCGCAAGATTACGGCGTCCGGCCCGCGCGAGCCGCTGGTGGGAAGCGGCCTGCTCGCGGAGTTGGCGGCCGGAGGGGACCGGACCGGAGGCTACCAGAAGTCCGAAGGCAAAGAGGTTTATTCCTATTTTGTGCCATTGACTGACTCGGCAGGGCGTAACAGCGGTTTGCTGCAGCTGACCCGCGAGGGCAGTGATTTTCGCAGTTACATCAAAGAGGTCCGTTCTCAGGGAGTGCTGCTGCTTGTGCTGTTGTCCGGGCTGGTACTGTGTATTGTCGTCTACGGGCATCACCGCGTGATCGGACGTAACCTCGGGACGCTGGTGCGCAGCATGGCTCTTATCGAGGGTGGTGATCGTTCTCACCGGGCTTCCCCCACTGGAGCCCGCGAGATCCGCATGCTGGCGTTGGGGATGAACGATATGCTGGACAGTATCGCCCGTTCCGAGCGAGAGATCGAGGAACAGCGCCAGACCCAGGCCAGACTGGAAAGCCAGCTTTATCAATCGCGTAAAATGGCGGCAATCGGACAACTGGCGGCGGGCGTGGCGCATGAACTGGGCACGCCTTTGAGCGTGGTATCGGGGCAGGCGCAGCGCCTCTCGCGCGACCCGCATTTGCCGAAGAAGGTTATCCGCGAGCTAGGCGCTATTCGCGATGCCGCCCAGCGCATGGAGAGCATTGTCAGGCAGCTGCTGGACTACGGTCGTAAAAACCGCCTGCAGACGCGGAAGCTGTCGATGGAGCATGTGGCTGCAAGCGTCGTGGCGCAGCTTCGGGAGCAAGCCCAATCCAGTCAGGTAGAATTGTCGATGGCCGGCCCCAGACCCTCCCCCGATATGCAGATCGACCCAGTGCGGATGGAGCAGGCGCTGCTCAATCTAGTGCACAACGCTGTGCAGGCGGCGCCACAGAGTGGTCTGGTGCGGCTCGAGTGGTATGAAGACGAAGAAATTCTTGGTTACCGGGTTGCGGATAATGGCCCGGGCGTGCCGGAGGATCTTGTGAATCGACTGTTTGAACCGTTTTTTACCACCAAGCCGGTCGACGAAGGCACGGGTTTGGGCTTAGCCGTGGCACAGGCCGCGGCCAGAGATCACGGAGGGACCATACACTGTGAGAGCTCCGATCTCGGAGGGGCGCTTTTCTGCATGATCTTTCCCAAGTCTCAGTCATCGGACCTTAAAAATGAATATATCCCGGCGGAAAAACACGCAGGGAGAGTCAAAGACAACAGGAGTTTAAAAGGTTGAGCCCGAAAAAGAGACAAAAACAGGAGCGCGTACTGGTGGTGGAGGATGACGCCGCACTGCGTAAAATGCTGGTGGAAGAATTCGATGATGCGGGAATGAAGGTGAACCAGGCCGCCGACGCAGATTCTGGCTGGCGCCTGGTGCAGAACTGGAAGCCAGATCTTGTGGTCAGCGACCTGCGCCTGCCGGGCGCCGATGGTTTGTGGCTGCTGGGGCGGGCACGAGATCTGTCGCCGCCGCCCGGCTTTATCATCATGACCGCTTTCGGCAGTGTGCCCCAGGCGGTGGAAGCGCTCAAGGAAGGGGCGGACGACTTTCTCACCAAGCCCCTTGACCTTGATCATCTTCTGTTAACGGTGCGGCGCACCCTTGAAACCCGTCGTTTGCGCAGGGACGTGCAACGGTTCAGAGAGTTTCTGAGCGATACGGAATTTCATGGAATCATCGGTCGCAGTCCGGCAATGAACACGCTTTTCTCCCAGTCGAAGCAGGTTGCGCGGGCCTCGGGGCCGGTCCTCATTGCCGGCGAAAGCGGGACCGGGAAGGATCTTGTGGCGCGGGCGGTTCACAATGAAAGTCCAAGGAACAAGGGGCCGTTTATTGCCGTCAACTGTGCCGCGATTCCGGCGGAGTTGCAGGAGAGTGAATTTTTCGGTCATGCCGCCGGCGCTTTTACCGGGGCCGGCAGTGCGCGCAAGGGGCTTTTTGCTGAAGCGCAGGGCGGCACTCTTTTTCTGGATGAAATCGCCGAAATGCCGCTGGAACTGCAGGCCAAGCTGCTGCGTATCCTGCAGGACGGGCAGGTTCGGCCGGTCGGGGACAATCGAGAGATCAAAGTCGATGTCCGCATCATCGGCGCGACCAACCGCCGGCTCGAGGATGAGGTTGAAGCGGGGCGTTTTCGGGACGACCTGTTTTTCCGCCTTGAGACCTTTATGCTTCAGGTTCCGCCGTTGCGTGAACGCGGAGATGACCTCGATCTGCTGACGGCACGCTTTATCGATCTGTTCGCTGCCCAGATGGAGCGAGATGTCCACGGCATTGACAATGCGTCCCTCAATCTGCTGCATGACTATGCCTTCCCCGGCAATGTGCGTGAGCTGCGCAATGCCATCGAGCGGGCCGTGGCATTCTGCGACGGGTCTGAAATCACTGCTGAGAATCTGCCGGAAAGAATCCGCCATTGCCGCCGCGCCACTGAAGGCGAGGCACGCTCCGAAGGGCTGTTTGAAGCCCTTGGGGCGGATGGTCATTTCCCGACGCTGGAAGCGATGTCAAATCGTTATGTTTCTTACGTATTGGAACAGCTTGAAGGCAATAAAAGGCGTGCGGCCCAGGTTCTTGATATCAGCCGCGCCACACTCTATCGCAGGATGGGGGTAGGGGAGGATTAAATCACGAGTGAGGGGAAAAGACTCCCCCTCACTCGTGGTTGATGATGATTTTCGGTTAGGTCTTTGATAAAGCCGCCGCAGATTTTTCACCCTCTCCGTTAACCTTATGAAAACGGTCGGGGATCGAGTAGTCGACCGTTTCCGGGTGGTGTTCGAAGATGGGGAAGTACTTGGCGATCAGGACGAAGAACAGGATATGCGCCGCAATGATGCCGATCGTCACCATCGATTCCAGCAGATTGGGCACGTAGATCTCCTGACCCGGCTGGATCATGCCGAACATGGAGACATTGAAGCGATTGAGCACCAACCCGAAAATGGCCAGGCTGGCGGCGCGCAGCTGCATGTTCTTGTCGCTGCGGATGCGGCTTTGCAGAAACATCCAGAACGGCAGCAACAGGCCGATGGTGATTTCAACCAGGAACAGCGCGGTCAGAATCGGCCGGTCGAACAGCGGCCCCTGAGGGGCGACCAGCAGCGGAACGAATTTCAC